>OCHJ01000104.1_pt1 | contig 132238 bp, 127 predicted proteins | sample 1538381 | NCBI WGS metagenome assembly OCHJ01 (sample SAMN04571688, study PRJEB22368) | human gut metagenome | biome: human gut; material: stool | host: Homo sapiens | place: Luxembourg | collected 2012-06-29 | reverse complement strand
TTCAAGGTCGTTCCCGAGCTGATCGAGTCCATCAAGGCTGCCAAGGCTGCGAAGTAAAACTCATTTTGCGTTTCTTCGTTCCTGTTGGCAGGTGCGCCCGGATCTATCGGCACCTCCTTCACAACACAAATGCTCTTCTTACCACCACCTTGAATCTCCGACACCTGCCAACAGGACAAAGAAATACGATTCTCTCTGGAAAGCGAGGACGCCAAAAGGCGTCTTCGCCTTCTCTGAAAAGACCCAGTTAAATGCGTAAGTCCGGATGTTTTTGGACTTACGCATTTTTTGATTGTATCTACAAGTAAAAAGCCCGGAAATCAGGCTATGCTCCTCGTAACAGAGAATAGCACGGCGGGTAATACCCTGCACCCGCGCTAACTCTCCGGCGGAAAATAAGTCGCGGTCCTTTTTTCATAAAATGCTCTCCGAAGTGTAAAAAGGTCTTGCATCGCACGTTAACGTACGGTGTATAATCATGCTGCATGAAAAAGAGAGAAAAGCCACCACGGTGACAGGCTCCATTCCCGGTGTGACCGCACCCACTATCACCTACAAAAAGGGCAATGAAACTCTGACCGCCGCCCCCGCCGACGCGGGCGATTATACCGCCAGCATCACGCTGGGCGAGGGTGAAAATGCCTAGACCGCCAGTGTGGAGTATAGCATCGAAAAAGCTACGCCCACGGCGGAGAACTTCAGCTTCACCGCTCCGACTGATTTGATCTATAACGGTAAAGCAAAGACTGCAGCCATCGTGCCCAACACCGGTATCACCGGCATGGGCGATGTCTCGGTCAAATACGGTCGGGACGGCAGGGAAGTGCAGAATCCCACCAATGCGGGCACCTACACCGTCAAGATCGCCGTGATCGAGGGCACGAACTATGCTACCGCCTCCGAACTGACAGCGGAGAGGTGGAAGTTCACCATCGCGCGTAACACCACCGAGCCGACGGTAACGTTGAGCGGTGACACGACCTACACCGGCGGGCAGATCAAACCCACGGTAACTGTGATAGTCAGAGAGACCACGCTGGTAGTAGGTCAAGATTATACCGTCACCTATGGTGAAAACAAGAATGCCGGTGAGAACGCCGGTTCCGTGACCGTTAAGGCAATGGGCAACTATGAGTTTACGGACAAAACCGAGAATTTCTCCATCGGCAAGAAAACGCTGACCGCGGCTGATCTGGAATTCACCACGGGCAGCACCTTCACCAAGGTTTATGACGGAAAGGATACCTGCGAAACCGTCACGGTGTAGATCAAGGACAACGCCAAGGTGAACGCGGGCGATACCCTTCCTACCGTCAGAGGCAGCTGTGTCTACAACAGCGCAAATGTGGAGGAAGCCAACACAGTGACCTTCACCACCAAGGCGGCAGAGAGCGAAAACTACAGCCTGCCCGTGCTCACCGTGACGCACGGCGCAAGTATCACAAAGGCGACGCCGAGTTACACCGTTCCCACCGGCCTGACTGCCAAGTACGGTCAGACGCTGGCGAACATCACTCTGCCTAAACAACTACGGTTGCGGGTAGTTACAAATTAGACAAAAGTTGCGTATAACATCTGTTATACGCAACTTTTGCTTTTTTGATATGAATACAACGTGAATCGAACCTGCAAATTGTGCAGAACAGACATAGAAAAGATACTATATTTCCATGTTTTATCTCCTGACTGAGATGATGGCATGGGAATTCTTGTTTTTAGGAGGAACAAAACATGAGAATTCCATATGGTTTTAAGAGCAATCTCATCATAACGGATGGTCTTACAGTTTGCTTGACATCACCTTATAGTATAGCGGTGCGTGAGTATGAAAGTAATGGATGAGCAGTCCTGCGCTATGTGAAAAACGATTCGTTAGGATGGTTGCAAGGACTGCGATACATTACACCAGCGCATCCGCAAGACGTTTGGGTTTCTGGACTACTTCGGAGAAAATTGGGACGCCATGTAGGGTTGCCTGGCAGAAGTGTTTCGGCAACCGGTGCAAAGACACATTATTGTGGAAGGCGTTGCCTCCATGCCCCAAGAATTGCGGGAGTATGCAGCTCCGATGCAGGAGATTTGCAACAATCTTCAGGAGAAATGTCCTTGGGCCTCGGCTACATACCGTTGAACGCAGGTACAACAAAACCTGCGGGCAACTACACTCGCTCCAAAAGCCCATGGCTTTTGGAGGTTGTCTTTTGCCGCAATTGACAAATGCGGCTGTCCCATGGTATAATAAAACTCCAAAATAAGTGTGGATTTTTCTGGAGCATCGCTTCCATTTTTCGCCACGCATCCGACAGGGTGTGCGGCGTTTTTTATTAGGAGGAACGACGGATGAACATATTTTACCAACTCATCGGGTTCGGCGCACTGATCGCCATGGGTCTCAGCTACTGGCAGAATGACAAGCGTACCATCTTGCTGTGGCAGGTGGTGGCCAACCTGATCTTCGCCATCCACTACACACTGCTCCACGCATGCTCCGGCGCACTGTGCAGCTTTTTCCAGATTGTCGTGCTGCTGCTTTTCCTATTGCAGGAGAAATTCAACTGGAGTAAACTGGTCACCGCGATACCCATCGTGGCAGTATTTCTGCTGATTGCCGTGGTGACCTATGAGACGCCAGTGACGGTACTGCCCATCGTGGCATCGTTGGCGGCGATGCTGCCGTTCTTCCAGTCCAGACAGCGGGTGATACAGGTGGCGGGCATTGCCAGCGGCCTGTCGTGGCTGGTGTATGTCATTGCGGTACACAACGCCGCAGAGAACATGGTGGGAGGAGAAGGCGCTGACGAATCGGTTTGCCTGCGAGGTCGCAGCACTGATCCGCGTTTACGAGGTGCTCAGCGGAGCTTGATCAAAAAAGTTTTTAAGTCCAAATGCAATAAAACGCCCTTTCCGTGCATTACACGGATGACAGGAGAAAAAGCCCATGCTCAGTATGCTGATGACAACCGAATATGCGCCGGCAGAGGATCGACACGAGCTGCAGCAGTTGTTGCTCCACATTGCCGGCGGGGAGCGTGACGCGCTGGCGGCGCTGTATCAGCGCACGCGCACAGCGGTGTACGGCCTTGCGCTGTCCTACCTCAAAAACGCGCAGGACGCGCAGGATCTCACCCAGGACGTCTATGTGCAGGTTTGGGACTGCGCGGAGCAGTACCGCCCAACCGGTTCGCCGATGGGCTGGCTGCTGACCGTGTGCCGCAACCTGTGCCTGATGCGCATGCGGCGGGAGGAACGCCATGCCGCCCTCAGCGAGGAGGAGTGGGACGCCATTCCCGCGCAGGAGTGCGGACTGGACGCCGACGAGCGCGCGTTGCTGCAAGGCGCATTGGCAAACCTTAGCGATGAGGAGCGGCGCATCGTGCTGCTCCACGCGGTCACGGGTATGAAGCACCGGGAGATCGCGGCGCTGCTGGAGCTGCCGCTTCCTACCGTCCTGTCGAAATATCACAGAGCATTGAAGAAGATGCGAAGCTGTCTGGAAGGAGATGACGCCCGATGACCAATGAAAAGATGGAGCAGCGTCTGGCTTCGGCGGTGGAAAAGACCGCGCCAAACGACGTGAACGGCGTTCTCTCCCGCTGTGATGAGCGGAAAGGAACGGTGATCCCCATGACGACAAAGAAAACGACAAAGAAACGGTGGACGACGCTGGCGGCGGCCTGCCTCGCGGTGATGCTGCTGTGCGGCGGAGGCGTGTTCTATCAGCAGGCACATGCGGTGGCGTCCGTGGTGTCGCTGGACGTAAACCCCAGCATCGAGCTGAAGGTCAGCAAAAGCGAAAAGGTGCTGGTCTGCACACCGCTCAACGAGGATGCGAAGGCCATCCTTGCGGATATGGGCGACGGTGCAGACCTGAAGGGTGCGAAGCTGGACGTGGCGGTAAACGCCATTGTGGGCAGCCTCGTGCGAAACGGCTATCTCGACAGCATTTCCTCCGCCATCATGATCTCGGTGGAGGACAAGGATACCGCCCGTGCGGAAAAGCTCCAGCGTGAGCTGACCAGCACCGTGGACGGCGTGCTGCAGACCAGCGAAGCAAAGGCCGCCGTTCTGACGCAGACGCTTACACAGGACGCAGGGCTGGAGCAGCAAGCGCGGGAAAACGGCATTTCCACCGGTAAGGCGGCGTTGGTGAACCGTGTGCTTGCGCTGAACCCCGCTTTGAAATTTGACGCGCTGGCAAAGCTCTCGGTGGAGGAGCTGAAAGACCTTGCGGAAGCGGGCGCGCCCGCCATGCCCATCGGCAAGGATGCCGCCGCTTACGCCGCGGAGCAGTATGCCGGGACAACGGCGTTGGACTCCGTCACGGCGGAGGTCGATTCCGAGCTGGACGAATTCCCCGCGCACTACGAGGTGGAGCTGCACACAGCATGGGGTGAGTTTGAGTATCTGGTGGACGCCTACACGGGGAAGGTGCTCAGCGGGCAGAAGGACTTGCTGGCCACGGCCCCTGTAGGGGACGAGACGGCAAAGCCTACTGCGCCCACCGGCGACATCGGTCACGCCAAGGCGAAGTCCATCGCCCTGAACCACGCGGGCGTGAGCGAGAACAAGGCGTATGACATGGAGATCGAACTGGACGACGAGGACGGCACGCTCGTCTATGAGGTCGAGTTCAAATTCGGCGGCATGGAGTACAGCTACGAGATCAACGCGGCCACCGGCGCGATCCTCAAGCATGAGGCGGAGTTGGATAACTGAAAGAAAAGGCGTGAGCCGCTGCAATACAGCGGCTCGCGCCTTTTTACGGGTTATACAGGATCATGTGCAGAATGGTGGTTTGGTCGGAGATGTTGCGGTAGGTGTGGGCGGTGTCGCCCTGAAAGCGGACGCTTTCGCCCGCCTGAACGACAATGTCCTTCTGATCAGCCGTGATTTCGATTGCACCGGCGAAAAGGGTGACAAACTCGGTGGTACCCCGCAGATGCGGCTCCGACTGCCAATGGCTGCCGGGAGCCAGCTCCATATAGTAGACGGAGAACTTCCGGTTTTCATCGTCCGGAAAAAGGCAGTAAGGCGATACATTGAAAATTATCAAAGACCTGATTTCGACCTTGCAATTCAGGGTACACTCCGCTATCATAAGCTGAATTGGGTGCTTCCGACCGCACAGACGACCGAGGCGTTTCAGACCGCCCTGTCCCACGGACAGGTCACTGAGAAGGAGAAAGCACTGTGGGAGTTTGTTCTGTCCGCTTACGGCGACGCGGAGTTTTCCACCAAGCAGTTGGAAAAGGATTTCGGGAACGCCGCTTACGCGACGATCCGCAGCTTTGTGTTGAAGTTTGAAAAACTGGGACTGCTCAAATCGACACAGTACGGGAATCGTGTGAAGTATGCGGTTCGTGTGTGCTGAAAACGGGAGCCGCTGCATCTGAGATGCATGACCTGTGAAGTGCTCAGACTGCTATTTGACTACTACCGCGAAAAACCTCGGAAGCCCTGTCCGATAAGGCTTCCGAGGTTTTTCTTCAAAATGGCGGGAATTTGTGTAATCTCAACCAAACCCTTGCGCCGCAAGGCTTTCCGGTTTGACGGCCTGATAACTCCGACTCTAAAGGCCGCTGGTTCGAATCCAGTCGGGCGTACCATAAAGAATTACCGGTATAGATGCGTCTGGCACAAAGCCAGACGCATCAACCGTTTCCGTTCATAAGGATGTATTTTCTTACGTTGAGATAAGAATGGCCTCAAGTACATCGGTGTCTTCGGCTGACCGAAGCGTATGTTGTCGATAGGCAGCCGACAGGAAAACGTGAAACCAACGTATCGTTTGAGGTGGGTTTGACGATAACTGGACCGGTGGTTGCAAACAGCGGGGGCGGATGGTATACTCTGTGTCAGAGCGCAGCCCACACTATGGGAACTGTATCCGATCATAGTCTCACGGTGTTTAGCGGCGGTGCCTGCCTGTATGTGAAGATGAAAGGTCGGTGACAGTGGTGTATTTCGAATACGGGGAAACAGAGCTTTCTTATCTGCGGCAGAAAGACAGGCGGCTTGGTGAAGTCATTGACCGTATTGGATATATCGACCGTGCCGTGGATACGGACTTGTTCTCTGCCATTGTCCATCATATCATCGGCCAGCAGATATCGACTAAGGCGCAGGCGACCATCTGGCAGCGGATGCGGGATGCGCTGGGTGAGGTGAACGCGGAGAGCATCCTTGCGGCGGGAGTCCCTGAACTGCAAGCCCTGGGTATGACCTTCCGTAAGGCGGAATACATCACAGATCTGGCGCAAAAGGCCCGGGACGGTGCGTTTGATCTGGACGGCATATGGCAGAAAACGGACGGGGAGGTGATCCGCGAACTGAGCAGTCTGAAGGGTGTTGGCATCTGGACAGCGGAGATGATCCTGCTGTTCTGTATGCAGCGGCCCGATGTGTTTAGTTACGACGATCTGGCTATTCAGCGCGGACTGCGGATGCTCTATCACCACCGCAGCATTGACCGTAAGCGGTTTGAGATATACCGCCGTCGGTTTAGCCCGTATGGCAGCGTGGCGAGCCTGTATCTGTGGGCGGTGGCCGGTGGAGCGATACCGGAGCTGAAAGATCATAAGCCGAAAAAGAGATTGGAGGGAAAGAGATGATCTGGACATCCGAGTATATGTCGCCGCTGGGTAGGATCACGCTGGCCTGCGACGATGAGGCGCTCGTTGGTCTATGGTTCAACGGGCAGCGGTATTTCGGCAGTGTTCTGCCGAAAGTGACTGTACAAAGGGAACACCCGTTGTTTGCAGAGGCCGGTCGCTGGCTGGATATCTATTTTTCCGGTAAGGAACCGGGGTTTCTGCCGCCGCTGCGCTATGATACCACACCGTTCCGTAAGCGTATCTGTGACATCATGCTGACGATACCGTATGGAAAGACCATGACCTACGGAGAGATCGCTGCTGAAGCGGCTCGCCAGCAGGGGCTGGCCAAAATGTCCGCGCAGGCGGTGGGCGGCGCGGTGGGGCATAACCCGATCTCTCTCATGATCCCGTGCCACCGTGTGGTGGGTACAAACGGCAGCCTTACCGGCTATGGCGGTGGCATCCAAAGGAAGAAAGCATTGCTGGAGCTGGAGCGTGCCGATATGCATGGCTTGTTTGTGCCGAAGAAGGGGACTGCACTTTGACCGGGTCTTGCTTTCTGTGTAGCCTGAGAATATACGCACGTCCGGCCTGACTGGACCGGACGTGTGTTTTTGTTTTTCCTGCGGGGGTATTTGACGAGAAAATGTGAGAAAAGAGCAGACAGCGTCTTGAAAACAGGCGGCGGGACTGCCATCATGATCGACGCCGGCTATAACTACGAACGGCTGGCGGAGAAGATGGCATGGCCGGGTATTGCACCGCAGTCCATTCGGCACATTCTCATTACCCATCAGGATACTGACTGGAAAACAAGCCGTTTTCGCCGTTGCCGGAAACGCTGCAAAGGCATACGCGGCTCAGCCGTGACCCTCGGCAGCGATCATGTGCAGTGCGTTCTCCAGTGCGCCGATAACGGCGGAGGTATGGCTTACAAAAGCTCCTCCGTTTTTCGATAGCCCAGCGCAGTGGAGATCATGGACGCGGTGGCGCAGACCTGTTCCACCGCCGCAAGGAATTCATCGGAACGGGTGCTGCGGAACATACCGATCACGCCAACGGTGTATCGTGCTTTGCCCTCCACGGTATAGACCGGTGCGGAAATGGAGCGCAGGCCGATCTTGTATTCGCCGTTTTCAATGGCATAGCCGTTGGCACGGCACAGATCGATCTCCTGCATCAGCGCGGTCAGGTCAGTGATGGTGTGCGGAGTGAACTGGGTCATATGCTGCGCGCGCAGCAGCGCCTCGGCACTGGTGCGGGACATATGTGCCAGAAAGACCTTGCCCTGCGACGTGCAGTAGATAGGCAGCCGGGAACCTATATCCGACACGACGCGCAGATTGTCCCGGGTCTCCACCTGGTCCAGGGTGATCACGCTGCCGCCCTCGCACACCGAGAGCATGACGGACGCTCCGGTCCGCTGGCACAGGTGCTCCATATAGGGGCGGGCCACCAGTGAGATGTCCCAGGACCGCTCCACTTGCCGCCCATATTCGAACAGCCGCAGGCCCAGCGTGTATTTTCCGTCCGGCGTCTGCGCTGCCACGTCATAGGCCCGCATGGTGGTCAGCAGGCCGAATACGGTGCTCTTCGGGTATCCGCACCGGGTGGCCAGTTCCTTCAGCGACAGCGGACTTTCGGCCTGACTCAGAATTTGCAGGACCTCCATGGCCTTCGCCACGGATAATATGATATTTCCATCCATCATGGCGCCGCACCTCCCGTTGCTATCAGCATACCGGCTTCGGTATTCTCTGTCAAGAACGATCCGAGAAAGCTGACACAAAATAAGAGAAAACCTCCGGAAACGGAGGCTTTTTCTGCGCAGCTGAAGAACATCGGGAAGGCCATGAAAACAGAGAGGTACTTGCGGAAACGGTCATGCTACGCTATAATACAAGGCGATCCAGGGAGAACCATTTGTAGTTTCCGGGGTGGACAGAAGCGTATAAGGAGGACCTTGTGCCATGGAGAAAAAGCTGACTCATAGTAAGTGGTTTTTATACCTGACAGAGTTTTTCGCGGGAATGTCCGTCATGGCGGTGGAACTGGGCGCCAGCCGCCTGATGGCGCCGTATTTCAGCTCATCTCAAATCGTTTGGACGGTCATTATCGGCGTTATAATGATCGCTATGGCTGTGGGCAACATCTGGGGCGGACGGATGGCTGACAAGAGCAAGTCGCCGGACCGACTCTATGGCCGGGTCATCATCGCCGCGATCTGGATCGCGTTGATACCCTTTGCGGGCCGATGGATGATCGCCGGGATATCCTTCCTGCTGGCCACGTTCGTAACGAAGAACTTTCTGGTCTGGGCGGCGCTGGCAGCCTGCCTGGTGATCTTCGCCTTCCCCTGTGTGCTGCTGGGCACCGTAACACCGTCCCTGACCAAGTTCACCGTGGACAATTTGGATGACACCGGCAGGACCGTGGGGCAGCTGAATGCGCTGAACACCATCGGCAGCATCATCGGCACCTTTGTGCCCACGTTCCTGACCATCCCGGCGGTGGGTACGGCGGCCACGTTCCTGATCTTTGCGGGTGTGCTGGCCGCTATCGGTATTGTCTACTTCACTTTTGAACGGAAGAAGACGGTCACCGGTATTATTGCGGTGGTGTTGGTGACGGGGTTGTGCTTTGCGCTGCCCACCTACAGCTTCGCCTTCTGGGAGAGCGACCTGGCCCTGGAGGACGAGTCCATCTACAACTACCTCCAGGTCAAGGATGATGACCACACCACCACGCTCTCCACCAATGTGCTCTTCGGTGTACAGTCGGTGCAGAACAAGGACGGTAAGCTCACCGGAATGTACTACGACTACGCGCTGGCAGCCCCCTGTATGGCGGGTATGGACGGTACCGATAACACAGGCCGCAGCGCCATGATCTTGGGCATGGGTTCCGGCACCTACGCCGGATACTGCGTCCGCTATTTCCCGGGCATGACCGTGCAGGGCGCGGAGATCGACGGCAAGATCGCCGATATCGCCCGCACCTATTTCGGCCTGCCGGAGGAGGTGGAGGTGGCTGTAGCCGATGGCCGGGCCTACCTGACCGCGTCAGAGGAGAAGTTTGATGTGATCATGGTGGACGCCTATCAGGACATCACCATTCCGTTTCAGCTGTCCAGCCGGGAGTTCTTCGCGGCGGTGGCGGAGCATCTGAAGCCGGAGGGCGTCATGGTGGTGAACCTGAACATGACCTCCCGGGAGGATGGCTCCATCAACCAGTACCTCTGTGATACGATGGCCAGCGTGTTCGCGTACACCTACTTGGCCGATGTGCCCGGAAACACTAATACGGAGGTGTTCTGCACCAACGCGCCTGGCCTGCCGGAGCGCTTTGCCGCCAGCCGCGCAGCGCTGACCGACGGAGACTACGCCGCCATGATGGCGGAGGTGGCCGCCTATCTGACGGTCTACACCGGTGGGGACTGCCTTCTGACGGATGACAAGGCGCCGGTGGAGGTGCTGGGTATGCGTGTGCTGGATGAGCTGATCGCCGGCGAGCTGGACTATTACCGGGAGAATTTCAGCCTGCAGGAGATACTGGGAATGCTGGGCTGACGGCGGCGCTTGACAAGCCCCGCCGCCGGGACTATGATAGCCGTGCCGTCCATCTGCCCGGCGGCCGAAACGAGGAAATGAGGTATCGCTATGGACGCAGTTGTTCTTGACCATGTGGATAAGGCCTATACCACCTACGGCACGGATATCGTCCTGACCGGCGAGACGCGGCCCAGCCGTACCCGACAGGTGCTGCGCGGCCTGTCGCTGACCATTCCTGCCGGAGAGATCACCGTGATCGTGGGCCGCAGCGGCTGCGGCAAGAGCACGCTGCTGAAGCTGCTGGCGGGGACGGAGATGCCTGACACCGGGACAATATGGATTCCGGAGGGTTGGCACAGTGCCATGCTTAGTCCGGATTCCTATGTCATCACCTGGACCAGCGTGCAGCGGAACGTGGCCATGGCCTGCGGCGTGGGAAAAACGCCGGAGGAGCGCTATGAGCGCGCCAGCGAATTCGTGCGACTGGTGGGCTTGGAGGACTACGCCGACCTGACGCCGGCAGAGCTGTCCACCGGCATGAAGCAGCGTCTGGGCCTGGCCCGGGTGCTGGCGGGGCAGGCGGAACTGCTGCTGATGGATGAACCCTTTGCCTCCCTGGACTTTTTGACCCGCGCGGAGCTGCAGAGCCAACTCCTGGCCATTCAGGAGAAGCTGCCCCGCACGATCGTGCTGGTCACCCACCAGCTGGAGGAGGCGCTGCTGCTGGGACGGCGGATCATTGTCATGCACCCGGACAGTACGATCTGTGAATTTGATCTGACGGATTCGCCCTATCCCCGGGATCTGGACGATCCGACGCTGCGGCGGCTGAAGGAGGCCGTTACCGACCAATGCCGCTATACCGCATAAGAAACGGCGATGCACACTATACTTGCTGTACCATACCTGCGGCCTGTGCCGCTGAAAGGAGCCTGTTATGCTTTCCGGACTGACGCAATATGTGCCCGAAGCGACCCTGACTATTTACGATAATCTGGAATTTCTCATTCGCCTGCTGCTGTCTGCCGCCTTGGGCGCGCTGGTGGGTTTGGAGCGCAGTAAGCGCCGCAAGGAGGCGGGCATCCGTACCCACTGCATCATTGCCTGTACCTCCGCGCTGTTTATGATCGTCTCAAAATACTCTTTCCTGGATTGTGTTACGCTGGATGGTCTTCGCGGCGCAGACCCTGCCCGCATTGCCGCCCAGGTGGTCAGCGGCATATCCTTTCTGGGGGCCGGCGTCATATTCAAAAACGGCAACTCTATCCGCGGACTGACCACCGCCGCCGGTATGTGGGGTACCGCCGCCATCGGTATGGCTGTGGGTGCCGGTATGTATTGGCTGGGCCTGTTCGAGGCGGCTGTCCTCGTTGCCATCCAGATCATTCTCCACCGCTTCCCTGTGGGGGCGGATGCCCTCACGACCCAGGAGCTTCTGGTGGAGCTGGAGGATACGGATGAGCTGCGGACCCGCTTTGACGATCTGCTGAAGGAGCACCGCGGCCAGGTGACAGAGAGCAGCCTTACCCGCCAGGACGGCTGCCTTCGTATGGAGATCACCGTCCGGCTTGAGCCGCCGATCACCCATGATGAAGCACTGGCCTTTATGCGGGAGAACCCTGGTGTGAAAAGAATGTCTGTATAAGCGACGCATGAAAAAGCCGGCCACCAGGCCGGCTTTTTCATGCGCAGTTGCGGTTTTCACTGGAGTTTGCTATACTCTGTGTGAGAAGGGAGATGTTTCTGTGCTGCATACTGTTATGGCGTTCCTGCCGTTGGCGTTTTTGATCGTATATGCCCTAAAGACCCGCAAAATGGCAGATGCAATGGTCTTGGCTACCCTGCTGGCCGTGCTGCTGGTCCATCGCCAGCATTTTTTCACTGGGCTGATCGACGCCATGTATACTACACTGGGCAACAGCTCCTATCAGTTTGCACTGTGCAGTATTCTGGGCTTTGGCGGAATGATCTCGCTGTTTCAGGCCTCCGGCGGGCTCATGGGCTTCCGGGATCTGCTGGCGAAGGCGGCCAACACGCCCCGCAAAACGCTGCTGCTGGCGTGGCTGCTGTCTGTGATCATGTTCGTGGACGAGTATCTGAATGCCCTGACTACCACCATCTGCCTGCGGGATGTCTCCGATAAAAACCGTCTGCCCCGGGAGCACCTGGCGGTGCAGACCAACATTATGGCATGCTGCCTGTGCGTGACGGTGCCCTTTACCAGCTGGACGGCCTTCAGCGTGGGCCTGATCTCCGACTTCGGCCTGGGGTTCACGGATTACCTTCAGGCGGTGCCCTTCATGTTTTATCCGCTGGCGATGATGCTGGTAAGTCTGCTGCTGGCGTTGGGCTGGTTTCCGAAAGTGGGCATGCTTCGTCAGGCGTATCACCGGGTGGCCTCCGGCGGCGCAGCCTTTGAGCCGGGAGAAAAGGACGAGAAGCTGGTGGACATTGACGAGGTGGATGAGCACAATGTCTCCTCGGCTTGGAACGCTATTATCCCGCTTGCGGCGCTGGTGGGCGGCACGGTGCTGTTTGACAATGATTTGCTCCACGGTATCATCGTGTGCCTGGTGGTGCAGTTCTTGCTGTATGTGATACAGAAGCGTATGACGGTGGGAGAATACTTTGCCCGATTCTTTTCCGGCGTTAAGGGTATGACCACCATTGCTGTGGTGGTGGGCTTTGGCCTGATGCTCAGCGACGCCAACCGTACATTGGGGTTGTTTGATATTCTCATCAACGGTATCGGAGGGGCGGTGCCCCGCTGCCTGATCGCGCCGCTGGCGTTTGTGCTGGTGGGATTGACCGTATTTGCCGTAGGTGGCTGCTGGGCGGTAATGACCATCGCTATTCCTGTGTTCATCCCGATGGGACTGGCTGCCGGGGTGGCTGCGCCGCTGATGATCGCCGCGGTGATGAGCGGCGTTACCCTGGGATATAGTCTGTGCTTCTACGCGGACGCGGTGCTGATGACCACCGCCGGATCGGGCGTTTCGAACCTGACCACTATACGGGCGACAACGCCCTATGCGCTGGCGGTGGGGGGCCTTTCGGTGATAGCGCTGTTGGTGGCCGGGCTGTGAAAACGGTGGCTGGGCTGTGAAAGCAGCAGGCGGAAACAGTAACATTTTTGATAGAAGTATGGTGGTTTACAGGGCGGGGAAATCGTGGTACACTATGCGGGAACGGGGATATGCACCGTTCGGGGGAAATGCGAGGGAAGGGAGGTGCCGCCATGCTGCGACGGATACGGGAGCTTTTTAACGACGTGTTCCGACAGGCCGATCTTGTCCTGCTGGCGCTGTGCATCGGCACGTCGCTATTCGGCATACTGATGATCGCCAGCGCCACACGCTATATGCACACCAGCAAGCTGGTGCTGGTACAGGCGGCGGCGCTGTGCATCGGGGCGGTGCTGTATATCGTGGTGTCGCAGGTGGACCTGAACGAGCTGGCGAAGTACTGGAAGTGGATATTCCTGGTGGGCGTGGTGTTCATCCTGCTGCTGGCAACGCCCCTCGGCATTGCCGGGGATACCGGCAACAAGGCATGGCTGGAGTTCCCGTTCCTGCCGGTGAAGGTGCAGCCGGCGGAGATCGTGAAGCTGACGTTTATTATCGTGCTGGCGAAACAGCTCTCGTGGCTGAAGGAGAACCGGGACCTGCGGTCGATTTCCTCCATCGTCATGCTGGCGGCACACTTCGGCGTGATCTTTGCGCTGTACTACAAGATATCCTCCGACATGGGCAGTGCGCTGGTGTTCCTGTTCATCTTCGCGTGTATGTGTTTTGTGGCGGGAGTGGCGCTGCGGTGGTTCCTGATCGGCGGCGGCGCGGCGGGACTGCTGTTCTACGCCATGTGGGACCTGGACCTGCTGGATACCTACATGAAAAACCGGTTCATCGTCCTGTTCGACCACAGCTATGACCCGCTGAACACCGGCTGGCAGCAGACCCGGAGCCTGCTGACACTGGGCGGCGGAAGGATATTCGGGCAGGGGCTGTTTCGCGGCACGCAGACCCAAAGCGAGGCGGCGTCCAGCCTGCCGCACCGGCACACGGATTTTATTTTCTCCGTGATCGGTGAGGAGCTGGGGCTGGTGGGCTGCCTGCTGACGCTGGCGCTGCTGACGGCCATTATACTGCGGTGCCTGTATGTGGCGCGGCACGCCAAGACCCGGCTGGAGGGCTATGCCTGCATCGGCGTGGCCAGTGTCATTATCTTTCAGGTCATCATCAATGTGGGTATGTGCCTGTTCGTGATGCCGGTCATCGGACTGACGCTGCCCTTCATCAGCTACGGCGGCTCATCGCTGGTGATGCTGTTTGCCTGTATGGGGCTGGTGTCCGGCGTACACGGGCGGGCGAAGCCCGACTGGCTGCGATAGGAAAGACAACAAAAGAACGCCGCGGCTGTGCCGGGGCGTTCTTTGTTTGTTTACACACCAGCGGGCAAAATCGGTTGTAATCAGCGGGGCGCTGTGCTATAATAATATATCAAATCATGGGGGCACAGGGCCGTTTTTCGCTGTGCCGCCTAAAAGTGAGGGTACGCTTATGAAGATCGTGGTATTGGCGGGCGGACTGTCCACAGAGCGCCAGGTGGCGCTGACCAGCGGCACCGGCGTGTGCAGGGCGCTGCGGGAGAGGGGACACAAGGCCATTCTGGTGGATATGTTTTTGGGGTTGGAGGACTACGAGGGCGCGTTGGAGGATATCTTTGACGCGCCGGACAGCCTGTGCGGCCAGAGCCGGGTGGAGCGCGTGGAGCCGGACCTGGAGGCGGTGCGCCGCAGCCGGAGGGACCAGAGCCCCAGCCTGCTGGGCAAGGACGTGCTGACCGTGTGCCGCATGGCGGACGTGGTATTTCTGGCGCTGCACGGAAGCTGCGGCGAGGACGGCCGCATACAGGCCACGCTGGATCTGCTGGGCGTGCCCTACACCGGATCCGGGTATCTGGGCAGCGGCATGGCCATGGATAAATCCGTGACGAAGCGGATGATGGACTCTCTCGGTATTCGCACGGCTCCGTGGCACGACATCCACTATACCGAGAGCGATATCCCCCGGCTGGTGGAGGAGCTGCCGGTGCCCTGTGCCGTGAAGATCGTCAACGGCGGCAGCTCCATCGGTGTGGCGCTGCCGGACACGAAGGAACAGCTGGAGAAGGCCCTGCGCGACCTGCTGCGCTACGGCGACCATGTGGTGGTGGAGCAGAAGATCAAGGGTCGGGAGATACAGATCGCCGTGCTGGGCGACGGCTATCTGCCGGCGGTGGAGATCATCCCCAAGGGCGCCTATTTCGACTATGAGAGCAAGTATCAGGCCGGCGGCGCGGTGGAGCTGTGCCCCGCGCCTATCACGGACGCGGCGTGGAAGCAGGTGGGCGAGATGGCCCTGAAGCTGCACAAGGGGCTGGGGCTGAGCGTGTACTCCCGTTCGGACTTCATTCTGGACGAGAACGGTCAGGCCTGGTGCCTGGAGATCAACACCTTGCCGGGCATGACGCCTACCAGTCTGGTGCCCCAGGAGGCGGCGCAGGTGGGACTGAACTACGGCGAATTGTGCGAGAAGATCGTGGAGCTGTCGCTGGCGGCGCGAAAGGCGGCGCGGGCATGATGCCGCTGACGGTACAGACCATCTGCGCCGCGGTGGGCGGCACGGTGTTGCAGAGCAGCGGCGCGGCGGTGCGCGACGTGACCACCGACAGCCGCCGCGTGCCGCAGGAAGCGCTGTTCATCCCTCTGGTGGGGGAACGCTTCGACGGCCACGCCTATATCGAAAAGGCACTGGAGGCCGGGGCGGCGGGATGCCTGACGGCAAAGACGCCGGAGGCGCTGCTGCCGGGGAAGTTTTACATTCAGGTGCCCGACACGCGGCTGGCGCTGAAGGCGCTGGCCGCCTGGTACCGGGGGCAGTTCCGGCTGCCGGTGGTACAGGTGACCGGCTCCGTGGGCAAGACTACCACCAAGGAGATGATCGCCGCAGTGCTGACGCAGAAATACGAGACGCTGCGGACGGAGGGGAACCTCAACAACGACATCGGCGCGCCGCTGACGCTGCTGCGGCTCATGCCGGAGCACGAGGCGGCGGTGATCGAGACGGGCATGAACCACTTTGGGGAGATACGGTATCTGGGCGAGATGGTACGGCCGGATATCGCCGTTATCACCAACGTGGGTGACGCCCACATCGAAAATCTGGGCAACACACGGCAGGGCATTTTGCAGGCCAAGTGTGAGATATTTGAAAATCTGACCCCGGAGGGCGTCGCGGTGCTCAACGGCGACGACGAGCTGCTGAACACGGTGACGCTGCCACAGATCATCCTGCGCTGCGGCGAGGGCGAGCACTGCGATGTCCGCGTTACGGACATCGACGACCGGGGGCTGGAGGGCATGGCCTGTACCGTGACCACGGGACAGGCGGCCTATCGGCTGGAGACGGCGGCGCCGGGGCGGCACATGGTCTATCCCATGGCCATGGCGGCAGCCATCGGCGAACGGCTGGGCCTGACGGCGGCGGAGATCGCCGCGGGGACGGCGGCCTATGCGCCGGTAGGGAGCCGGATGCACCTGATCCGTATGGACGGGGAGCGGCTGGTCATCGACGACTGCTACAACGCCAATCCGCAGTCCATGGCGGAGGGCATCCGTATGCTGGCCGCCAGCCGGCAGAAAAAGCGCCTGGCGGTGCTGGGCGACATGGGTGAGTTGGGCGCGCTGACGGCCCAGGCCCACCGGGATATGGGGACGCTGTGCCGGGAGTTGGGCATCGAGACCGTAGCGGTGGGGGAGAAGATGAAGGCCCTGACCGAGACAGATCCGGAGGCGCAGTGGTTCGCCGGCGTGGAGGAGGCGCTGCCCGCTGTACGGGCGCGGTTCACGCCGGGGACGGCGGTGCTGGTGAAGGCGTCCCGCGCCATGCATTTTGAGAACATCGTAAAGGAATTAGAGAAAGAGTAAATGGTCGACATTCGCGTTACAGGGCTGGTGAAGTCCTTTGATCTGGAAAAGAGAATACTGGACGGACTGAGCTTTCAGGTGGACAGCGGGGAGCGCGTGGGACTGCTGGGGCGGAATGGCGCCGGAAAGACCACGGTGTTCCGTATGCTCACCGGGGAGCTGGAGCCGGACGAGGGAGAGGTACAGATCGCCGCCGGACGGCGGGTGGGACTGATCTCGCAGATCCCCGTGTATCCGGAGGGGTACACGGTGGAGGACGTTTTGCAGACGGCCTTCGCGCGGATGTTTCGGATGAAGGACGAGATGGATGCGCTGGCCCTGCGGATGGAGCAGGGGGACAGCGGCGCGGATACGCTGCGGCGGTACGGCGAGCTGAACGCCAAATTCGAGGGACTGGGCGGCTGGGACACGGAGACGGCGGTGAACAAGGTGGCCAACGGCCTGAGCATCCCGAGGGAAATGCGGCAGCGGGAATTCGCGTGTTTGTCCGGCGGAGAGAAGACCCGGGTGAACCTGGGACGGCTCATTCTGGAGGATACGGACATCCTGCTGCTGGACGAGCCCACGAACCATCTGGACCTGCAGGCCACGGAGTGGCTGGAGGGGTATCTGCGGAGGTTCCGGGGCACGGTGCTGACCATCAGCCATGACCGGTATTTCCTGGACCGGACCGTGACGCGGATCATCGAGGTACAGGACGGAAAAGCGGAGTTTTACAGCGGAAATTACAGCTTTTATGCCATCGAGAAGGAACGGCGGTATCAGGAGCGCATGAAGCAGTACCTGAAGGAGCAGGCGAAGATCGCGCAGCTGGAAAAGGCGGCGGAGCAGATGCACCTGTGGGCCTTCATGGGCAACGACGCGCTGCACAAGCGGGCCTTCAGCATGGAGAAGCGCATCGAGCGTATGCGGACCACGGAGAAGCCCACAAAGGCGCGGAGGCTGGAGGCGCGCTTCCAGAGCCGGGAGTTCAAGGGCGACGAGGTATTGCAGATCAAGGGCGTCAGCAAGGCCTTCGGCGAGAAGCGGCTGTTTGAGGATGTGTATCTGCGGTGCGAGGGGGGCGAGCGCATCGCCCTGCTGGGCGAGAACGGCACGGGAAAGACCACGCTGCTGAATATGCTGACCGGCAGCGAGCGCCCGGACAGCGGCGTTATACGGCTGGGACCGGCGGTGAAGGCGGCGTATCTGCCGCAGGTGATACACTTCGAGCACCCGGAGAGGTCCATACTGGACACGATGCTCTATGAGCTGGACATCACGCCGCAGTCGGCGCGGAACCGGCTGGCGGCGTATCAGTTCACCGGAGAGGATGTGTTCAAGAGCGTCAGCGTGCTGTCCGGCGGCGAGCTGAGCCGCCTGCGGCTGTGTATGCTGATGGACGAGAGCATCAATCTGCTGATATTGGACGAGCCGACGAACCATCTGGATATCGACTCGCGGGAGTGGCTGGAGCAGGCGGTGGAGGCCTTCGACGGGACGCTGCTGTTCGTGAGCCACGACCGGTATTTCATCAACCGGTTCGCCACCCGTGTGTGGGAGCTGGCCGGGGGCGTCATCACGGACTATCCCATGGGCTTTGCACAGTACCGGCAGGCCAAGGAGGAGGAGCACGCCGCCGCGGCGGCCGCGGTACAGGTACAGTCCGCTGCGCCGAAAAAGAACGGCAGCCGGGGCAACCGGGCCCAGCAGGCGGCGAAAAAGCAGCTGACCATCTGCGAGACGGCTATCGCCAGGCTGGAGGCGGACAGCGCGCGGCTGGAGGCGGAAATGGCGGAGAACGCCTGCGACGCGGAGAAGCTGAACGCGCTGTATCAGGAACAGCAGGACGTGCAGAAGCGGCTGGAGCAGGAGATGGAGCGCTGGGAGGAACTGAGCCTGCAGGCCGAGGAACAGGAGGAGCGATAACATGAGTGATATTTTGTGCATTTACTATTCCCGGACCGGGCATACCCGCCGGGCGGTCAAGGAGATCGCCGAGGCGCTGGGGGCGGAGATCACGGCGATCACCGACGACTGCGACCGCAGCGGCTGGCGGGGATACATGCGCTGCGGTATGGACGCTATGAAGACATCCACCCGACCCCTGCAGCCCTTTGAGACGGAGAAGCCGCTGGGCGCGTACAAGCTGGTGATCGTGGGCAGCCCGGTGTGGGCGGGGCGGTGCGCCAGCCCCATTCGCGCGCTGCTGAAGCGGCGGGGACTGGAGATGGAAAACGTGGCCTACGTGGTCACGCGGAGCACCACCCAGCGCAGCGAGGAGGTCTATGACCAGATGGATATGTACACCGGGCAGCCCCATCGGTTAGCGGTGTCGCTGCGGCCGGACAGCGAGGGGTATGAGTTCTGGCGGAACGACTTTATCCAGAATGTGCGCCGCCTGCTGGAGAACGACTGAGGACGGGCCATGCAGGAGAAGCTGAGCGCCCTTGCGGCGCATTTGACAGAGGTGGAGCAGCAGCTGGCGGACCCGGCGGTATATACGGACAGGGAGAAGCTGACGGCGCTGCGCCGGGAGCAGAAGGAGCTGGCGCCGGTGGTGGAATGCTGGCAGGCGTATCTGCGGGCGCAGTACACCGCCCGGGAGGCGGAGGAGATGCTGTCTGACCCGGAACTGCGGGCCCTGGCACAGGAGGAGCTGGCTGGGGCGAAGGGGGATATGGAGCGCTTGCAGGAGGAGCTGAAGCGGCTGCTGCTGCCGCGGGACCCCAATGACGAGAAGAACGTGATACTGGAGATACGGGCCGGTATCGGCGGGGAGGAGGGTGCACTATTCGCCGCCGACCTGCTGCGGATGTACACCATGTACGCCGAGCGCCGGGGCTGGACGCTGAGCATCGTCAGTGAGAACATGACGGAGCTGGGCGGCGTGAAGGAGGTCAGCGCCGAGATCGAGGGCGCGGGCGCCTGGTCGCGGCTGAAATTCGAGGCCGGGACGCACCGGGTACAGCGGGTGCCGGAGACGGAGTCCTCCGGGCGCATCCAGACCTCCGCCGCCACGGTGGCGGTGATGCCGGAGGCGGAGGAGGTTGAGTTTTCCATCGACCCCAAGGACTTGCAGATCGACACGTTCCGTTCCTCCGGCGCGGGGGGACAGCACGTGAACAAGACGGAGAGCGCCATACGTATCACCCATCTGCCCACGGGCGTGGTGGTGGAGTGCCAGGATGAGCGCAGTCAGTATAAGAACAAGGATCGGGCCATGAAGATCCTGCGTTCGAAGCTGTACGAGGCGGAGCAGGAGAAGCAGAACGCTGCCATCGCCGCCACACGGAAGAGCCAGGTGGGCACCGGCGACAGAAGCGGCAAGATCAGAACGTATAATTTCCCGCAGAACCGGGTCACGGATCATCGGCTGACGGGAGACAATAAAAACTTCAACATTGCGGCCATCATCAACGGCGATCTGGATGACATGATCGACGCGCTGACCCTGAACGACCAGGCCCAACGGCTGCAGGAGGGAAAGGAGAGTTGACCATGAACGAGAATAAGAAGAAAATGTATGACCTGTCCGGCCCCAAGACGGTGGAGGCTATGAAGAAGCGGCACTTTGACGCCTATTACTGTTCCACCGCTGCCGAGGCCGTGGAGAAGGCGCTGGAGCTGATCCCCAAGACGGACAGTGTATCCTGGGGCGGCGTGATGACGGTGGACGAGCTGGGGCTGAAGCAGCGGCTGGCGCAGGAGGGCTATACCCTCATCGACCGGGATACCGCTAAGGACCCGGCGGAGAAGCAGGCGCTGATGCACCAGGCGTTGAGCTGCGGCACGTTCCTGATGAGCAGCAACGCCATCTCCAAGGACGGGCAGCTGGTGAACATCGACGGCATGGGCAACCGGGTGGCGGCCATGTGCTATGGACCCCGGCAGGTGGTGGTCATCGCCGGTATGAACAAGGTGCTGGGCACGCTGGACGACGCCATTGCCCGCGCACGGAACATCGCCGCGCCGGCCAACGCACAGCGGTTCGGTATCAAGACGCCCTGCGGCCTGACCGGACAGTGCGGCGACTGCACCAGTCCGGACTGCATCTGTTCCTATGTGGTGGTGACGCGGTACTCCATGGTGCATGAGCGCATCAAGGTCATTCTCGTGGGCGAGGATCTGGGACTGTAAAAAGAGGAGTTTTGCCGCTGCGGCGGAATAAAAGAGCAGAAGAAACGAGGTTCGGGTGATGGAGACCATCATATTCCATCCGGAAACGGACAAAAACGCCATCGCGGAGGCGGCGGCGATCCTTCGCCGGGGCGGCCTGCTGGGTATCCCCACGGAGACGGTATACGGGCTGGGGGCCGACGGGCTCAACGAGGACGCGGTGCGCCGTATTTTCGAGGCTAAGGGACGGCCACAGGACAACCCGCTGATCCTGCACGTGCCGGACGCGGGCTGGCTGGAACGCTGCTGTGTGGATATCCCCGACACGGCCTATGCGCTGGCGGAACGGTTCTGGCCGGGGCCGCTGACCATGATCCTGCCCCGGCGGGACTGCGTGCCCCTGCGGACCACCGGCGGGCTGGACACCGTGGGTGTCCGCTGCCCGGACCATCCGGTGACGCGGGCCATTATCGCGGCGGCGGATACGCCGGTGGCGGCGCCCAGCGGGAATACCTCCGGACGGCCCAGCCCCACCTGTGCGCGGCACATGATGGAGGACATGATGGGCAAGATCGACGGGATCGTGGACGGCGGGCCCTGCGCCGTAGGCGTAGAGAGCACTATTATCGATCTGACGGTGCAGCCGCCGCGCCTGCTGCGGCCCGGCGGACTGCCGCTGGAGGCACTGGAGGCGGTGCTGGGGGAGGTGGCCGTGGACAAGGCCGTGCGGCAGAAGCTGTCCGACGGGGAGAAGGCCAAGGCACCGGGAATGAAGTACCGGCACTACGCGCCCAGGGCCGCCGTGACGGTGGTGACGGGCGCGCCGCGGCGAAGCGCGGCATACATCGCGGCGCACCTGCCGGCGGGGGCCGGGGTCATCTGCTTTGACGAGTACGCGCCGCTGTTCGCGGGGCACATTGTACATCGGTTGGGACCGGCAGGAGACAAGCTGGCCCAGGCACAGCGCGTGTTCGACGCGCTGCGGACCTTCGACGAGACGGAGGTGACGGCCATCTATGCCCAGTGCCCGGACGAGGCGGGACTGGGACTGGCGGTGAGCAACCGACTGAAAAAGGCGGCGGGGTTCCACACGGTGGACGCGTCGCCGCTGGTCATCGGCTTCACGGGGCCTACCGGCGCGGGCAAGACCAGCGCCCTGCGGGCGCTGGAGCAGCTGGGCGGGCTGGTGATGGACTGCGACGCCATCTACCATGAGCTGCTGCGGACGGACGGAGCGCTGCGGGAGGCCATCGCCGGGGCGTTCGGCCCGGTGTTCGCGGCGGACGGCGGTCTGGACCGGCAGAAGCTGGGGAACCTCGTATTCGGCGATCCGGCGGCGCTGGAGACGCTGAACGGGATCATCTATGCACGACTGCCCCGGGAGCTGCGGCGGCGGATGGACGCGAGCGACGCGGCGGTGGTGGGCATTGACGCCATCAACCTGATCGAAAGCGGGCTGGACAGGCTGTGCCGCCGGACGGTGGCGGTGATCGCGCCGGCGGAGACGCGGGTGGCGCGCATCATGGCACGGGACGGCATACCGGAGGCATACGCGCGGCTGCGGGTGCGGGCACAGAAGGACGAGGCATTTTACCGGGCCCGGTGCACGGACGTGCTGGTGAACGACTGCGGCAGCGCGGCGGCCTTTACGGAAAAGGCACGGCAGGCGCTGGAGACGATATTGAAGGAGGAACGAGCATGAGCGAGGAAATGAAGGCGCTGCGGGAGCAGCTGCTGCGGAATGACAAGAACGGGTATGATACGCTGGACGAGGCGCAGCTTCGGGAGATGGAGGCCTACTGCGCGGACTACAAGGCTTTCCTGAACGCGGGAAAGACCGAACGGCTCAGCGCCCGGGCGGCTATCGCCGCGGCAGAGGCGAAGGGCTTTGTGCAGTATAAGCGCGGCATGGCGCTGAAGGCCGGGGATAAGGTGTACACCTGCAACCGGGGCAAGGGACTGATGCTGGCGGTCATCGGTAAGGAGAGCCTGGCCGAGGGCGCGCAGATCGCGGCGGCGCATATCGACTCGCCGCGGCTGGATCTGAAGCCCACGCCGCTGTATGAGGACAGCGAGATGGCATATTTCAAGACCCACTACTACGGCGGTATCCGCAAGTACCAGTGGGTGACTATCCCCCTGCAGCTGCGGGGCGTGGTGGCCAAGAAGGACGGCAGCGTGGTAGACGTGTGCATCGGCGAGGCGGGTGAGCCCCAGCTGGTCATCACGGACCTGCTGCCCCATCTGGGCGGCGAACAGGGCCGGAAGCCCCTGAACGAGGCGGTGCCCGGCGAGACGCTGAACCTGCTGGTGGGCAGCCGGCCCATCGGGGACAGCGAGGACAAGGACCGGGTGAAGCTGCACGTGATGAAGCGGCTGCACGACAAGTACGGCATCACGGAGAGCGACTTCGCCTCCGCGGAGCTGGAGGCTGTTCCCGCCGCGGAGGCGGTGGACATCGGTATTGACGGCAGCATGATCGGGTCCTACGGTCACGATGACCGGGTGTGCGGCTACGCGGCGCTGCGGGCGCTGCTGGATATCGAAACGCCGGACAAGACGGCGGTATGCGTGCTGGCGGACAAGGAGGAGATCGGCTCCATGGGCGTGACAGGTATGCAGTCCGCGGCCTTTGACGCCTTTATGTCTGACCTGTGCGACGGCCAGAACGTGCCGCTGAAGGCGTGCTTTGAGAACGCCTTTTGCCTGTCCGCCGACGTGACGGCGGCCTATGACCCCAACTTTGCCGATGTGTACGAGAAGAAGAACGCGGCCTTCGTCAACTACGGCGTGGGTATCTGCAAGTACACCGGCGCGCGGGGCAAGTCCGGTTCCTCGGACGCCAACGCGGAGACGGTGGCCTATGTGCGCGCGGTGCTGGACGGCGCGGGCGTGCGGTGGCAGATCTGCGAGCTGGGCAAGATCGACGCCGGCGGCGGCGGGACGGTGGCACAGTATATGGCCAACCGGAACATCGCCACGCTGGACGCCGGCGTGCCGGTGCTGAGCATGCACGCGCCCTTCGAGGTGGTGGCCAAGGTGGACTGCTACGAGATGTACCGGGCTTGCAAGGCACTGTACGAGGCGAGATAACGGAAAAGCACGGTCCCAGGCAGTGCCTGGGACCGTGCTTTTTACGGGAAAGATACGGAAATCCCTTGTAAAAAGTGGGGGAATACGGTATAATTTTCTACAAGAACAGCAGGAAGGGAGGCGTCGGTATGTACGGCATCGGTCAGCGGGTGGTGCACCCCATGCACGGGGCGGGCGTTATTGAGAGCGTGACGGAGGAGCTGCTGTACGGCGCGGCGCGGACGTACTATGTGTTCCGTCAAGCCGTCAGCGGACTGGTACTGAAGCTGCCCACTGATAACTGCGAGGCCATCGGCGTGCGGCTGCTGTATGACCGGGAGAGGATGGACGCGGTGCTCTCGGCCATCCCATCGCTGACGGTGGAGGAGGAGCGCAACTGGAACCGCCGCTACAGGGAGAACATGGCGCGGCTGAAAAGCGGCGACCTGACGGAGGTGGCACGGGTGGTCAAGTCCCTGATGCGGCGGGAGGCGGCGCGGGGACTGTCCACCGGAGAGAGAAAAATGCTGCACAGTGCCAAGGAGATACTGCTGTCGGAGCTGGCGATGGTGCGGGAGATCGGATACCAAGAGGCGGAGCGTCTGCTGGATGGCGCGGTGATGACGGGAGCGTGTGAATGACGATGGGGAAGCTCTTTGACAAGCTGTTAAACCGGAAAAAGGAACGGCACCCCCGCTGCGCGGCGCTGGTGCCTGCCGCGGGGCGCTCTGAGCGCATGGGCGGCACGGATAAGCTGACGGCGCCGCTGTGCGGCGTGCCAGTGCTGCTGCGGACGCTGCGGGCGCTGGATGAGGCGGCGCTGATCGACGAGATCGTGGTGGCGGTAAGCCCGGAGCGCCTGGAGGAGATCGCGGCCCTGTGTGCCGGGGCGAATGTCAAAACGCCGCTGCGCGTGGTGGAGGGCGGCGGGAGCCGCACTCAGTCGGTGCTGCTGGCGGCGCTGGCGGCCGGCGACAGCTGCGAGCTGCTGGCGGTGCATGACGGCGCGCGGCCGCTGATCCTGCCGGAGCAGGTGGACGACATGGTGCGGCTGGGACAGCGGACCTATGCCGCCGCGCCGGCGCTGCCGGTGACGGACACGGTGAAGGTGGCGGATATGGCGGGGCTGGTGCAGTCCACGCCGGACCGGAAAACGCTGTACGCCGTACAGACACCACAGGTGTTTCAGGCGAACATCCTGAAGGCTGCTCTGCAGTCGGCTATTCAGGCCGGGGCGGACATCACGGACGACTGCTCCGCCGTGGAACGGCTGGGCAAGGAGGTATGGCTGGCCCCCGGCTGGCGGGAGAACATCAAGATCACCACGCGGGAGGACCTGACCATGGCAGAGGCATTCCTGCGGGAGAGGGAGAACAGAGCATGACGGATCTGCGCATTGGATACGGCTATGACGTACACCGGCTGGTACCGGGCCGCGCCCTGGTGCTGGGCGGTGTGACGGTGCCCTTTGAGAAGGGGCTGCTGGGGCACTCCGACGCGGACGTGCTGACCCACGTGGTGATGGACGCCCTGCTGGGCGCTGCGGCGCTGGGGGACATCGGCAAGCTGTTTCCGGACAGCGATGCGCGCTACGCCGGGGCGGACAGCACGGCGCTGCTGCGGCAGGTGACGGCGGTGCTGGCGGAGGCGGGCTGGACCATTGTGAATGTGGACGCTACGGTGGCGGCGCAGGCGCCGAGGCTGGCGCCCTATATCCCGGAGATGCGGGAGAGACTGGCGGCAGCCATGGGGCTGGACGCGGGACGCGTTTCTGTGAAGGCGACGACGGAGGAGGGGCTGGGTTTTACCGGCAGCGGCGAGGGCATAGCGGCCCACGCGGCGGCGCTGGTGGAGAAAACGGCGTAAAAAACCCGGTGCAATCTTCACACATTATTAACAGCGGTGGGGTTGTGCCAAAAGTGAACATATGGTACAATATACCTGTTAAGATGCGGAGGCGTGTCTGCCCGATACGGACAGATGCGCCGCTTTTTGGTATAGGCTATGGAGGACGAGGAAAGGAAGGTAGACTTGAGCCACAGGACTATTCAGGACGAGCAGGCGAGACTGCGTAAAAAACGGCAGAAGGCGGAAAACGTCTTTGCTGTATTCAAAAAACCGCTGCACGAGTCGCTGACATCGGTATTGCCGGTAATGCTGATCGTGCTGGTGCTGTGCTTCACCATTGCGCCGGTGCCCAACAACGCCATGGTAGCGTTTCTGCTGGGCGGCGTGATGCTGATCGCCGGCATGGGACTGTTCACGCTGGGGTCGGAGATGTCCATGATCCCGCTGGGACAGGCGGTAGGCTCCGAGATCACACGGCGAAAGAAGGTGTGGATCATCACGGCGGTGGGCTTCCTCATCGGCATGATCATTACCGTGGCGGAACCGGATCTGCAGGTGCTGGCCAACCAGGTACCGGCCATCGAGAACAACGTGATCATCTGGTCCGTGGCGGTGGGCGTGGGTGTGTTCCTGGTCATCGCCCTGCTGCGTATCGTGCTGGGTATCCAGCTGCGGTGGCTGCTGATCGGGTTTTACGCCATTGTGTTCGGTCTGGCGATGTTCGTGTCGCCGGATTTCTGGGCGGTGGCCTTTGACTCCGGCGGCGTGACCACCGGACCCATGACGGTGCCGTTCATCATGGCGCTGGGCGTGGGCGTGTGCGCCGTGCGAAGCGACAAGCAGGCAGGGGGCGACAGCTTCGGCCTGGTGGCGCTGTGCTCTATCGGGCCGATCATCACGGTGCTGATCCTTGGATTGCTGTATAAGCCGGACGGAAGCGCCTACACCGCGGCGGTCATGCCGGATGCCAAGGACACGGTGGAGATGTTCGATCTGTATCTCAGCGAGATACCTCACTATCTGAAGGAGACGGCATCGGCGCTGCTGCCTATCGGCGCTTTCCTGATCCTGTTCCAGCTGGTGACCCGCAGACTCAAGCGCAAGGAGATACTGCACATGGTCATCGGTCTGGTGTATGTGTACATAGGATTGACCATCTTCCTGATGGGCGTGAACGTGGGCTTTATGCCCGTGGGCAGCTTTTTGGGCGGCAGCATCGCCAGTCATACCTATAATTGGATACTTATCCCCATTGCTATGGTCATCGGTTATTTCATCGTACAGGCGGAGCCGGCTGTCCATGTGCTGAACAAGCAGGTGGAGGAGATCACCGCCGGTTCCATCCCGGCTCACGCCATGAACCTGGCGCTGTCTGTGGGCGTGGCCATCTCGCTGGGGTTGGCTATGATCCGGGTGCTGACGGGTATCTCCATCATGTGGTTCCTGGTGCCGGGCTATGTGCTGAGTCTGGCGCTGAGCTTCGTGGTGCCGCAGATCTTTACGTCCGTGGCCTTCGACTCCGGCGGCGTGGCCTCCGGACCCATGACGGCTACGTTCCTGCTGCCCTTCGCCCTGGGCGCCTGCGACGCTGTGGGCGGCAATCTGGTGACGGACGCTTTCGGTGTGGTGGCGATGGTGGCCATGACGCCGCTGGTGACCATACAGCTGCTGGGCCTGAGCTATCAGAGAAAGCTGCGCCGCGCACCTGCTCCTGCCGCGCCTGTGGCGGTGGAGGAGCTTATCGAACTGTGCTGAGGAGGTGGAGATATGTCTGAAACAACCAAGAACCGTCTGTATCTGATGATCACCATCACCAACCGGGTCATGGGCGCCACGCATTTTCTGGATTTCTACCGGGCTTTCGGCGCGCCGGTGGTGTTCACCGCCCTGGGACGGGGCACCGCCAGCAACGACGTGCTGAGCTATCTGGGTCTGGAGGCTACGGAGAAGTCCGTGATGTTCTCCGTGGTGACGCCGGCGGTCAAGGAGGTGCTGATGCGGGAGCTGGTGGACACCATGCGGATCGACCGGCCCGGCAGCGGTATCGCCGTGTGCCTGCACCTGAGCAGTGTGGGCGGAAGGACGGCGCTGAACTATCTGATCTCCGGCAAAAGCGATGCCCAGCCGGATATGTCTGTAAAGGAGGAAGAGCAGATGAACGAGAACGCGTATCAGCTGATCGTGGCGATCACCAATACCGGGTACACCGACGCGGTGATGGAGGCGGCCTCCGCCGCCGGCGCGCGGGGCGGTACGGTCATTCACGCCCGGGCTACCGACGCGGGGAACACCAACAAGTTCTTCGGCATGGCCATCTCGGAGGAACGGGAGATGATCTTCCTGGTGACCTCCGCCGATAAGCGGGCGGCCATCATGCAGTCCATTATGGAGAAGGCCGGCGCCCACACTGAGGCGCAGACGGTGACGTTCTCCGTGCCGCTGGACGACGCAGCGGGGCTGTACAGCGCCAACAGCAACTGAAAAGCAATGTCTCCGGCTTGGCCGGAGGCGGAGAATGAGCCTCCCCCGGCGAAACCGGGGGAGGCTTTTGTGTGAAAGGAACCGCCGGGGGGCGGCTTGTTCAGCGGTTATTGGGGGGATGCAAGATGACGCTTCAGGGTCTGGAAGGTGGCGTCACTGATGACGTGTTCCATGCGGCAGGCGTCCTCGGCAGCGGTGGCCTCGTCCACACCCAGGCGGCGGAGAAAGTCCGTGAGGACCGTGTGGCGCTCGTAGATCTTTTCGGCTACCTCGCGCCCGGCGGCGGTGAGGGTGATGTAGCCGCCGTCGTCTACGTCGATATACTGCCCGGCCTTCAGCAGGCCAACGGCGCGGCTGACGCTGGGCTTGGAGTAGCCCATATAGTCCACGATGTCGATGGAACGGACGGCCTTCCCCTGACGAATCAGGACCAGGATGCTCTCCAGATACATCTCGCCGGATTCCTGTAATACCACGGCGGCACCTCCCTTGACACTTAGAGTACTCTAACTGAAGTATAACACACGACTGGCGTAAAAGCAAGTGACAGTTAAATATATTTAACTGTCGTTACAATGGCGGGTGTTTCTTGACAGAGCGGTTAGCCTGTGCTAACATCATACCACACAATACAGATAGGCTGTTGAGGTAACGCACTATGACACTGAATGAACTGAAGATCGGCGACAGCGGCGTCATCACCGCTGTGGGCGGGGAGGGCGCACTGCGCTGCCGTCTGCTGGATATGGGGCTGACGCCCCGGACGCTGGTGACACTGCGGAAGGTGGCACCTATGGGGGACCCCATTGAGATACACGTGCGGGGCTATGAGTTGACGCTGCGGGTGGAGGACGCCCGACAGATCACCGTGGAAAAGAGGGATCGCGTATGATCTTTGCATTGGCGGGCAACCAGAACTGCGGCAAGACTACGCTGTTCAATGCTTTGACCGGCTCCAACCAGCACGTGGGGAATTTCCCCGGCGTGACGGTGGACCAGAAGTCCGGAGAGGTACGGGAGCACAAGGAGTGCACCGTAGTGGACCTGCCGGGTATCTACTCCCTGCGTACCTATACTCAGGAGGAGATCGTCACGCGGGACTACATACTGAACCAGAAGCCGGACGGCATCATCAACATCGTGGATGCCACCAACATCGAGCGCAACCTGTACCTGACACTGCAGCTGCTGGAGCTGCGGGTGCCTATGGTGCTGGCATTGAACATGATGGACGAGGTGCGCGCCAACGGCGGCACCATCGACGTGCAGAAGCTGTCCGACGACCTGGGCATTCCCGTGGTGCCCATTACCGCCGCCAAGGGCGAGGGTGTGTCCGAGCTGATGGACCGGGCGGTGGAGACGGCGAAAAACCGGGTGCTGCCCAAGGTCTATGACTTCTGCGCGGCGAATTCGCCGGTGCACCGGTGCGTCCATGCGGTGGTGCATCTGATCGAGGACCACGCTGAGCGGCTGGGTCTGCCGCCCCGGTTCTGCGCCACGAAGCTCATTGAGGGCGACAGGGATATGGCGGACCGGCTGGTGCTGGATCAGAACGAGAGGGAGCTGCTGGAGCACTGCATCGTGCAGATGGAGACGGAGAACGGATTGGACCGCAACGCCTCGCTGGCGGATATGCGGTATACGTTCATCGAGCAGGTCACCGCCGACGCGGTGGTCAAGTGCCATGAGAGCAAGGAGCACAAGCGCAGCGTGGCCTGGGACAGGGTACTGACGGGGAAATACACGGCGCTGCCGGTATTCTTCGGCGTGATGCTGCTGATCTTCTGGCTGACGTTCGATGTTATTGGCCAGGGGCTAAGCGATCTGCTGGCGCTGGGTATCGACTACGTGACCGCCGGCGTGGACGGGGCGCTGACCGCCTACGGCATCAACCCGGTGGTGCACAGCCTTATTATTGACGGTATCTTCGCCGGTGTGGGCAGCGTGCTGTCATTCCTGCCCATTATCGTGACGCTGTTTTTCTTCCTGTCCATTCTGGAGGACACCGGCTACATGGCCCGGGTGGCCTTTGTCATGGACAAGCTGCTGCGGAAGATCGGTCTGTCCGGGCGGAGCATCGTGCCGCTGCTGATCGGCTTCGGCTGCTCGGTGCCGGCCATCATGGCCACCCGCACGGTGTCCTCGGACCGGGATCGGAAGATGACCATTCTGCTGACGCCCTATATGAGCTGCTCGGCCAAGATCCCCATCTATGGCTTTTTTACCGCCGCGTTCTTCACCGACCACAAGGCGCTGGTGATGATCTCCCTGTATGTGCTGGGTATCGTGGTGGGTATTCTGGCAGCGCTGGTGATGAAGGGGACCGCCTTCAGGGGCAAGCCTGTGCCCTTTGTCATGGAGCTGCCCAACTACCGTATGCCCTCCGCTAAAAGCGTGGGGCTGCTGCTGTGGGAGAAGGCCAAGGACTTTTTGCAGCGGGCCTTTACCGTGATCTTCCTGGCCACGGTGGTCATCTGGTTCCTACAGAGCTTTGACACGCGGCTCAATGTGGTCACGGACAGCGCGGACAGCCTGCTGGCGCTGATCGGCCAATGGCTGGCGGTGCTGTTCAGACCGCTGGGCTTTGGCGACTGGCGCTGCGCCACGGCGCTGATCTCCGGCTTTATCGCCAAGGAGTCGGTGGTCAGCACGCTGCAGGTGCTGCTGGGAAACGCGGCCATCACGTCCCTGTTCACCACGCGCAGTGCCATTAGCTTTCTGGTGTTCACGCTGCTGTATACCCCTTGTATAGCGGCGGTGGCCACCATACGGCGTGAACTGGGATCCCGCATCAAAACGGTGGGCGTGGTGCTGCTGCAATGCGTAGTGGCGTGGCTGGCGGCGTACATCGCTTACGCTGTGGGAGGGCTGCTGCTATGAGCTGGATGGACTGGGTGCTGCTGGCACTGGTGGCGCTGTGCGGTGTGCTGGCCCTGCGTAGTGCGCGGCGGGCGCGGAAAAACGGCGGATGCGCCGGCTGCTCCGGCTGCGGCGGGAGCTGCGGCGGCTGTACCGGGAAAAAGGAATAAAAAACAAGGCCCGCGGGGGGCCTTGTTTTTTTACAGCAGGAGACCATATTTGGCGCACAGGGGCAGGAGCGTGTCCTCCGGCAGGGCGCCGTCGTACAGGGCGCGGCCCTGATAGGCCCGGAGGGCGGCCTCCAGCAGCTGGGTGTCGTCGCAGACGAAGCACACCGGTTTGGTGAGCATATACTGGTAGTCCGCCAGGGCCTGTACATCGTCCCAGGAGGCGATACGCAGGGCCAGGACCGTCTCACCGCTGTCCAGCGCGGCGGTGAGCGTCTCCTCCGCATCGCCGGTCAGGTCGACGACGGTGTGCCAGGAGACATCGACAGGCAGGGGGAAGGGCAGCTTCTCCGTGGCGGCGGGCAGCTCGTTCGTATGCTGCGGGGCCGGCGGCGTGATGACCGCGCCGCCCAGCGCTCGGGCCAGGGCGGCGATATGCGCGGCGGTGGTGCCGCAGCAGCCGCCGAACACGGCTACGCCGGCGGCCAGAAATTCCGGCACCAGGGCGGTGAATTCCTCGCCGGTGCAGCGGTAGACCGTCTCGCCATTCTCGATGATGGGCATTCCGGCATTGGGCTTGGCGATCAGGGGGACCCGGGCATATTCCTGCAGGCGCTTCAGCTGGAGAAGCATCTGCTCCGGGCCGGCGGAGCAGTTCAGACCAAAGGCGTCGATGCCCATGCCCTGCAGGACCACCAGCGCCGCGGTAATGTCGGTGCCGGAGACGCTGCGGCCGTTTTCGTCACAGGTGAAGGTGACGAAGATAGGCTTGTCGCTGACGCTGCGGACGGCCAGCACCGCCGCACGGGCGTCGGAGAGGGTCATCATGGTCTCGATGACGAACAGGTCCACGCCGGCGCGTTCCAGACCGGCGGCCTGCTCGGTGTAGATGTCCACCAGCTCCTCGAAGGACACGTCGCCCAGCGGGGCGAGGAACGCGCCGGTGGGGGACATATCGCCTGCCCGCAGGGCCTTGCCCTGCACCGCCTGGGCGGACAGCTCCGCCAGACGGCGGTTGTAGTCGGCGGTGCAGTTGAACAGGCCGGACTCCTCCAGCTTGCGGCGGTTGGCACCGAAGGTGGGGGTGTAGACCACCTGGCTGCCGGCGGCCACATAGCCGCGCTGGATGTCGATGATGGCGTCCGGATGGTCCAGTGTCCACTGCTCGGCGCAGACGTCGCCTGTATAGCCGCGCTTTTGCAGCTCGGTGCCGGTGGCACCGTCCAGAATCAGAGGGAAACGAAGCTCCATAGGTGTTACCTCCATTGCATGGGTCTTAGGGGAATGTTTTTGGCAAAGGCGTCGGCGAAGTCGGGACGCCCGGAGAGCTCGAGATAGGTGAGACGGTTGACGATGCCGTCCGCGGCGGACATATCACCCCGCAGGGCCAGCTGTGCCGCGCCGGAGAGGGCGGCGTTGCCTACGCTGTGGAGCTTGGCGGCGGGGAGACGGGGGAGCATACCGATGGCCGCGGCGCTGGCGGGGTCAAGGTACATCCCGAAGCCGCCGGATAGGTACAGACCGTCCAGCGCGGAAAGGGTCAGCCCCTGCTGCGCCAGCAGTATCTGCACGCCGGCGGCCACCGCTGCCTTGGCCAGCTGCAGCGCCCGGACATCAGCGGCGGTGAGATACACCCGGTCGGTCAAGTGAAAGACGCCGCAGCCGTTTTCGTCACGGGTCAAATAGCGGCGAAACGCCTCAGGCGCGTCTTCCGGCGGTAGGAGACGGCCGCCTTCGTCAATGACGCCCAGGCGCAGCAGGAGGGCCGTCAGGTCGATGAGACCAGAGCCGCAGAGACCGACTGCCTCGCCGCCGCCGATGACGTTCATCTTGAAGGCGCCGCTGTACCGGACGCGGCTGACCGCACCGGCCACGCCCAGCATACCGCAGGCGATGCCCGCGCCCTCGAAGGCGGGGCCGGCGGCCACGGCGCAGCAGGTGAAGCCATCCATGCCGCCCAGGGCCATCTCACCGTTGGTGCCGATGTCCAGAAACAGGAAATGGCCCGCGCGTCGGGCAAGACCGGAGGCCAGCAGGCCGGCGGTGATATCGCCGCCCACGAAGCCCGCCGCGCAGGGGACGCAGTACAGCGGCGCGTCCAGCAGCGTGAGGCCGGAGCTCTGACGGAAGAAGGTCTCCGGGCAGAAGGGGGCGGCGGCCAGCGGGCGGACGGATACACCGGCGAGCAGGCTCTGCATGACGGTGTTGCCGGCGGTCACGGTGCGCTTCAGCTCGGCGGGCTGCCGCCCGGCCTGGGAGAGTGCCCGGGTGAGCTGGGCCTTCAGCTGCTGGCGGAGCAGGGAGGACAGGCGGGTGAGCCCGTCCTGGTGGTCGATGGTATACTGGATGCGTGTGATGACATCCGCGCCGTAGGGGGCCAGAGCCGTCCAGTCGGCGCAGGTGGCCAGGGCGTGGCCGGTGGCCAGGTCGTACAGCCGCAGCGCCGTGGTGGTGGTGCCTAGGTCGATGGCGGCGGCGCAGCCTGTCTCGCCGGTGGGGACGGCGGGGGGATCCAGCGTCTCGGTGAGGATGCGCCCGCCGGCGGCGGGAGGGAGGACGATCTCGTCGCCGTCCTCCGGCACCACACGGCAGGCCAGACGCGGCACGCCGTTGACGCTGACGCGGCATTTGCCGCAGCGGCCGTGGCCGCCGCAGGCGGCGGGCAGGGTACAGCCGGCGCGGCGCAGCAGAGCCAGCAGGGTATCGGTATCATTGCAGGGGAGGCGAAAAACATCTCCGCCGCGGGTCACGCGGATACTTGACACGGGCAACACCCCTTTTTATAATAATTCTACTACTACTACTTTTATCAGCCCGGGGCGGCTTTGTCAAGAGGATTTGCCATGAGAACGAAACTGATGACGCTGGCGGCGGAAAACGGGTTCTCCCACGCCGCGCCGGTGGACATGAACGCGCTGACGCCCCGGCGGGAGGTGCGGGAGATGTGCCGGGCGGACCGGTGCGGACAGTGGAACGCCAACTGGGCCTGCCCGCCCGGCTGCGGGACGCTGAAGGATGCCGCGGCGGCCATGGGGCGCTTCGATGCCGGGGTGCTGGTGCAGACCACCGGGACGCTGGCGGATGACTTCGACTACGAGGGGATGGAGGCGATCCAGCGGCGGCACAAGCGGGCCTTTGCGGACTTTGCGCGGCAGGCGCGGCTGCTGCTGCCGGACTGCCTGCCCCTGTCAGCAGGGGCGTGCACCGTGTGCCGACGGTGTACCTGCCCGGACCGGCCCTGCCGGTTCCCGGACAAGCGGATGTCCTCTATGGAGGCCTATGGCCTGCTGGTGGGGGACGTGTGTCTGCGGTCCGGGCTGTCATATAACTACGGACCGCGGACCATGACGTATACATCGTGCCTACTCTATACCGAAGAGGTGAAATGATATGATGACACCCAAGGAGAACTTTCTGGAGCTGCTGAAGCCCAATGGCCAGCCGGATCGCCAGCTGTGCCAGTACGAGGCGCTGCACATGTGCCTGAACGATCCCATCAACACCTATCTGCGGGGCAACCGGAAGCGGGGGACCGTCGGCAAAGACCGCTGGGGCACCACCATCAGCTTTCCCGCCGACGCGCCGGGGCCTATGCCCGTCACCACAGACGGCCTGGCGGTGTGTCCGGACGTTACCCGCTGGCGGGAGACGGTGCACGCGCCGGATATCGCCGCCTGCACGGAGGGCTGGGAGACGTGCCGCGCCGCGGCACGGGCGGCCTGCGGGGAGGAGAAGCTGCTGGCAGGCTTTATGGGTACCGGTATCTTCGAGCAGTGCCACTTCCTGATGGGCTTTGAGGACACGCTGACGAACCTGTATGAGCACCCGCAGGAGATGCACGCGCTCATTGACTACATCACCACGTATCGGCTGCTGTACGTGAAGCTGCTCATCGACAATTTACGGCCGGACGTGATCTTCTCTCACGACGACTGGGGCACCAAGGATGCTTTGTTCATGAAGCCGGAGATGTGGCGGGAATTCTTCAAGGAGCCGTACCGGCGGTTTTACGGCTATATCCGGTCCCGGGGCGTGATCGCCATACACCACGCGGACTCCTATTTGGTCCCGATCGTGGAGGACATGGCGGAGATCGGCATTCAGGTGTGGCAGGGCGTACTGCCGGAGAACGATATACCGGCCCTCCAGCAGAAGCTGCACGGGCGGCTGGTGCTGATGGGCGGTATGGGCGCGGCCATCGACCGGGCGGACGCCGCGCCGGAGGAGATCTACGGCTATGCCATGGATACCCTGCGGCGGTGCTGCCCGGGTGGGCACTATATTCCCTCCATCACCTACGGCCTGCCGGGGGCGGTGTATCCCCATGTGGACGAGTACATCGACCGGGCCATAGCGGACTACAACCGGGCGCTGCACGTGCCGCGGTTCGATCTGCCGTCGGTGCCACGCCGGGTGCGGGCTGTCGCCGTGCGGCAGGCGGCGGGCGCCGCTGTCGAGAACGGCGACGTACTGGCCCGCCTGGCCGCAGCGCTGGAAAAGGGACAGCAGAAAAAGGTGCTGGCGCTGTGCCGGGAGGCGCTGGAGCAGGGTCGGACGCCGCAGGAGATCCTGTCCGGCGGGCTGATCCGCGGCATGAACGATCTGGGTGAGGCCTTCTCCGCCAACCGGGCCTTCGTGCCGGAGATGCTGATGGCCGCCCGATGCATGACGGCGGCGCTGGGGGAGCTGAAGCCGCTGATGACCGGCGGAAATGCCAAGACGGTGGGCCGGGCGTGTATCGGCACCGTCCGGGGAGATATGCACGACATCGGCAAGAACCTGGTGAAGATCATGCTGGAGGGCAGCGGCGTGGAGGTCATTGACCTGGGCGTGGACGTGACGCCGGAGCAGTTCGTGGAGACGGCGAAGCGGCAGCGCTGCGGCGTGATCGCCTGCTCATCCCTGCTGACCACCACCATGGGCGAGATGCGCCGGGTGGTGACGCTGGCCCGGGAGGCAGGTATCCGGGACCAGGTGAAGATATTTGTGGGCGGCGCGCCCATCAGCCAGAGCTTTTGCGATGAGATCGGCGCGGACGTATACACCGAGGACGCGGCGGCAGCCGCACGGGCGGCGGTATCGGCGCTGAAGGGATAAATCGGCAGTCATAAAAAGCGGCAGACCCGCAGGCATTGCCTGCGGGTCTGCCGCTTTGTTGGTCGTAGTTGGGGAGAAAATAATATGGTACGGAACAGATATGTGCGGTAGGGGGGAGATCACATGGCTATGATGGACAGCTTCCTACATACGGTCCGGTTGACTGCCTGCTTTCAATAAACACAGTTGACTTGCGCCCTCTATGTCAAAACGCGCGACGCTGCATCAGCATCCGCACCAGCGTGACAACGGCGAGGACAGCGATAACAGCCGCCGACGCGATGCTCACGAAGGAGAGCAGCGCACCGTGGGCGGGCGGCATCAGGAATGCGGCCACAGCGGAGGCGAGGCACAGGATGACCAGAGAGGTGATGAGCTTCGTTCTATCCATAGTAGTTGTTCTCCTTTCATGGTGTGGGAATGTTCGTTTCCTTCTGTGCTTACAGCATACCATATGTAGTGGTACGCATCTTTACAGAAAAGCTACGAACCGGTGGAAAGACGGATACAAAATGGTTACAAAGTGGTCGGAACGGTGACAATGGGTGTAGACTTTCCGGCCGGTTTCTGCTATAATGCAGGAAAGCTGTCATTTTATCTCTCGGAGGCGCTGCTGTTGCAATATTTGACAAATCTTTGGAACGCGCTGGACTTTGGCTCGCTGGAGAGCATACTGCTCCGCGTGGCGTCCGTGTTCCTGTGCCTGACCATACATGAGACGTGCCACGGCCTGGCAGCCTATGCGCTGGGCGACCCTACGGCCAAGCGGGCGCACCGGCTGAGCCTGAACCCACTGCGGCACATCGACTGGCTGGGTCTTATTATGATGGTGGCGGCTGGCTTTGGCTGGGCCAAGCCGGTGCCGGTGGACCCCAGCTATTTCAAGAAGCCCAAGCAGGGCATGGCGCTGACGGCACTGGCCGGGCCGGTATCCAACTTCCTGCTGGCGCTTTTGCTGCTGCTGATCGCCCGGGGCGAGTTTCTCCGGGCGGTGACCACGGGGAGCTTCAGCGGTACATGGTTTTCCTTCCTGGTGGATACGGCATCGCTGTCGGTGGGCCTGGGGCTGTTCAACCTGGTGCCTATCCCGCCGCTGGACGGCTCAAAGGTGCTGGCGGTGCTGCTGCCGGACCGGGCGTACAACTGGCTCATGCGCTATGAGCGCTTCGGTATGCTGGTGCTGTTGGTGGTCATCTCCGTGGGCATCGGCAGCAACGCGCTGGACAGCGCCATACGCTGGACATTTACCCTGCTGTGCAGACTGGTCGGTTTTGAGGTGTAAATTTGGACGATCCTATTTTTAAACTGGAAAAGGTGGTACAGACGCGGGGTGACGAGCCGCTGGAAGACTTCGAGGGGCCGCTGGATCTGATACTGTACCTGCTGGGAAAAAATAAGATAGAGATACAGGATATCCCCATCGCACTGATACTGGAGCAGTACCAGGATTATCTGGAAAAGCGCAAGCGGATGGATCTGGAGGTGGCCAGCGAGTTTATCACCATGGCCGCCCAGTTGATGTTCATCAAGACCCGTATGCTGCTGAACCTGGAGGACGAGGAAGCCCAGAGTGAGATGGATGCCCTCATCAAGTCGCTGGAGGAGCGCAAGCGGGGCGAGGCCTATGCCCGGGTGCGTATGCTGTCGGAACGGCTGGCACCCCTGAGCGAGTTCGGGCGGAACATTCTGACCCGGCCGCCGGAGCCTATGGAGCGCGGGAAGATCTATGAGTACGACCAGGAGCCGGCGGATCTGGTGCTGACCATGCAGGAGGTCACGGACCGGCGGGGCGCGCCGGAGGCACCGCCTATCCGGGCCTTTGACGAGATCGTGAAGCGGGAGCCGTATCCTGTGGAGACAAAGGCGAAGGAGATCCTGCGGCGGCTGCGGGGTGTGGGCATTACGCGCTTTCTGCTGCTGTTCCGCGGCAGCAAGACACGCAGTGAGCTGGTGGCCACGTTCATGGCGGTTCTGGAGCTGTGCCGGAACAATCTGATCAAGCTGGCCGGCGCGGCCAGCGACTGCACCGTCACCGCAGAGGGCGACGCGCCCGAAGAACTGATGTAAGGGGAGACCTATGGATACACTGGAAATGAAGGATATCGAGGCCGCCGTAGAGGGCATACTGTTTGCCTCCGGTGAGCCGGTGGCGGTGGACCGCATCTGCGTGGCGCTGAACATGGACCGCCCCACGGTGGAGCTGGTACTGCAGCATTTGCAGGACTATTACAGCTATGAGCGACGGGGCGTGCGGCTGCTGCGGATGGAGGACAGCTGGCAGCTGTGCTCCGCGCCGGAGTACGGCGACCAGATCCGCAAGGCGTTTGAGATACGCAAACCCGCCAAGCTCAGCCAGCCGGCGCTGGAGGTGTTGACCATCATCGCGTACTATCAGCCCACCACCCGGGCCTATGTGGACCAGATACGGGGCGTGGACAGCTCGTACACGGTGGGCCTGCTGCTGGATCGCCATTTGATCGAGGAGTGCGGACGGCTGCAGGTGCCGGGGCGGCCGCGGCTGTACCGGACGACACAGGCGTTTTTGCGGGCGTTTCATCTAAATTCGCTGGAGGAGCTGCCCCAGCTGCCGGGAATGGAGGCCGACGGACAGCTGCGGCTGGACGACGATACGGTACCGGCGGACGGGGAGAACAGCGCGGAGGCGCTGTAAGCATACGGGAGAGATAACGCGGGAGGAGGGAGCACGATGACGGCGGTGTACATCATACTGGGCATTCTGCTGTTTTTCTTCCTGCTGTCACTGCTGCGTATCGGCGTGCGGGCAGACTTCGTGGGCGACCTTGCGGACACAAGCGTCACGGTGATCGCGGGGCCGGCGCGGGTACAGATGCTTCCCAAACCGGATAAACCGGAGAAGCCCAAAAAGCCCAAGAAAGAAAAGAAGAAAAAGACACCGCAGGAGGAGAGCACCAAGGGGAAGGAAAAGAAAAAGCTGTCTCTGTCGGCGCAGGATATCAAGACGCTGCTGCCTGCGGTGTGGGCGTCCCTGAAGGGCGGACTGCGAAAGACGCGGCAGCGGCTGCTGATCGACCCGCTGGAGCTGTCGGCGGTGCTGCCGGGAGCCATGGACCCGGCGGGGGCGGCGGAGCTGTACGGCTATATCAACGCCGGAATGTGGACGGTAATGCCGCAGCTGGAGCACCTGACGCGGATACCGGACCCCGGCCTCCACGTGGAGGTGGACTTTGACAGCGAGCAGCTGCGGCTCACGGGCCGGCTGGGCGTGAGTTTGCAGATACGGGACCTGTTCGCCATCGGCTGGGCTTTCGCCAAGCCGGTGATACGGTGGCTCCTGGCCATGCGGAAGCGGCAGAGCGCTGCGGAGAAGGCGAAGGCGGCGCAGAACGCTGCAAAGCAGCGCGAAACAGTACACACAGCGCCGGACGGCGCGGGACATACGACCACATCAACTTCGACAAAGGAGAGCTGACAATGGAAATGACCGAAAAGAAAAATGACCTAAAGAGCATGATGGTGGAGTCTATGGAGAAGGTCAAGGAGATGGTGGACGCCAACAATATCGTGGGCGAACCTATCACCACGCCGGACGGCGTGACACTGATCCCCATCTCCCGGCTGAGCTACGGCTTTGGCTGCGGCGGCGGGGACTACGGCAAGAACAAGGAGCGTTCCGGCGCCGGCTGCGGCGCGGGCGTGCGGGTGGAGCCCATGGCCTTCCTGGTGGTCAAGGGCGGCGTGACCCGTATGCTGCCGGTGGGTGCGCCGGCCATCACTACCGTGGACCGGGTCATCGAGATGGTGCCGGAGCTGCTGGACCGTGTCGAGGGCTTCGTGGATAAGAAGCGGAACAAGGATTTCTGATACCAGACAAGAAGACAAGCAGCGCGGGAATAGACTGAGAGCATCCTGTGATGAGGGGGGCTTTCTGTGACCCGAGGGATCTTGGCGGCGCTGTGCGCCGCACTGGCCGTGCTGACGTGCATACCCGCTGTGGCGGAGGCTGTGGAGGTCTCCGCCACGGCTTGCGTCCTGATGGACGCGGACACGGGGCAGGTGCTGTATGAAAAGAACGGGGACAAGCGGATGCTCATCGCCAGCACCACCAAGCTGATGACGGCGCTGGTGGCCCTGGAGCAGGGGACGCCGTCGCAGGTCATCACCGTAACTGCCGCCCACATGGCGGAGGGGTCCTCCATGTACCTGCGGCCGGGGGAGAAGCTGACGCTGGAGGAGCTGCTGTACGGGCTGCTGCTGTGCTCGGGCAACGACGCGGCACTGGCGCTGACGGAATGTGCCGGGGGTACGGCGCCTTTTGTGGAACGGATGAACGAAAAGGCCGCCGCGCTGGGCATGAGGAACAGCCATTTTGCCAACCCCAACGGACTGGACGACGAGGCGCACTATTCTACCGCCTATGACATGGCGCTGCTGGGGTGCGCGGCGGTGAACGAGCCGACGCTGCGGCGGATGGTCTCTACACGGACGGCGGTCATCGGCGGACGGACGCTGACCAACCACAACAAGCTGCTGAGCCGCCTGGACGGGTGCGTGGGGCTGAAGACCGGATACACGAAGGCGGCAGGGCGGACGCTGGTGTCCTGCGCGGAGCAGGCGGGACATCGGCTGGTGGCGGTAACGTTGCGGGACGGGGACGATTGGAACGACCACGAGGCACTGTACCGCTGGGGGTTCCTGCTGACAGGCATACAGGAGACGCTGGAGACGCGCCTGCTTGGCGCACTGGGAAACGGGAGAGAGGTAACGCCATGACCGAGCGCATACAGAAGCTGCTGGCCGCCGCGGGGCTGTGCTCCCGCCGGACGGCGGAAGAGTGGATCGCCGCCGGACGTGTGACCGTCAACGGACGGCGGGTCCGTGTAGGCGACAAGGCGGATCCGGAGACGGACGATATCCGGGTGGATGGACGGCCCCTGCGGGGCGCGGCACAGCACGTGTATCTGATGCTGCACAAGCCGCGGGGCTATGTGACCACCCTCTCTGACGAACGGGGCCGCCCTACGGCGGCATCGCTGGTCAGGGACTGCGGCACGCGGGTGTATCCCGTGGGACGGCTGGACCTGGACTCGGAGGGATTACTGCTGTTTACCAACGACGGGGCGCTGACCCATGCGCTGCTGCACCCCAGCCACCAGGTGGACAAGACGTATATCGTTACGGTCACTGGCGCGGCGGCGGACAGCGCACGGCAGCTGTCGGCGGTGGACAGACTGGACGGACAGCCCATCGTGCCGGCGGCGGTGACGGAGCTGTATCGGAAGGATGGTACGGCGAAATACCGGGTGGTGATCCACCAGGGTAAGAAGCGGCAGATCCGGCGGATGTGTGCCGCCGCAGGACTGACTGTGACCCGGCTGTGCCGGGTGGCGGAGGGCAGTATCACCCTGGGTGACCTGCCGCCGGGAAAGTGGCGGTATCTGACAGCGGAGGAGCTGCAATCTATCAAAGGAAGCCATCAACATGAATGAAAACGTGCTACAGACCATCCGGGCCGGGATGGATACCTTTTCGAAGGGACAGAAGCGCATCGCAGCGTTTATACTGGACAATTATGACCGCGCGGCGTTTATGACCGCCGCGCGGCTGGGCGAGACGGCCTCCGTCAGTGAGTCCACGGTGGTGCGCTTTGCCGCGCAGCTGGGCTACGACGGCTATCCGGAGATGCAGAAGGCCCTGCAGGAACTGATACGGGGTAAGCTGACCTCCATCCAGCGAATTCAGGTGTCGCGGGATCAGATGTCCGGCGCGGACATTCTGGGCAGTGTGATGCAGCGGGATATGAACAGCATACACAATGTCATCGAGCAGTTGGACCGGGATGCCTTCAGCCGGGCGGTGGACAAGCTGCTGGGGGCGGAGCACATCTATATCCTGGGTGTGCGGTCCTCCTCATTTCTGGCGGGGTATCTGAACTTCTACCTGCACCTGATCTTCAAGAACGTGACGCTGGTGCAGTCCAGCGCCGCCGGTGAGATCTATGAGCAGCTGGCCCACATCGGCAGGGGCGACGTGCTGGTGGGAATATCCTTCCCGCGGTACTCCAAGATGGCTATCCACGCGGTGGAGTTTGCCTGCCGGCGGGGCGCGGAGGTGGTGGCGATCACCGATTCGGCACTGTCTCCGCTGTACGGCATGGCGGCGGTATCGCTGCTGGCGCCCTGCGACATGATCTCCTTCGTGGACTCCATGGCTGCGCCGCTGAGCCTGCTGAACGCGCTGATCCTGGCGGTGGGGCAGCAGCGGCGGGATGACCTGTCCGCCACGCTGGCGGATATGGAGCAGGTGTGGTCCAGGTACAGTATTTTCGGGAAAGATGACGAGTGACATGGCGAAGGAGATCGTGGTGATCGGCGGCGGCGCCGCCGGTCTGATGGCGGCCATCACCGCGGCCCGGCAGGGTGCGGCGGTGACGCTGCTGGAGCCCAACGAACGGCTGGGCAAGAAGGTGAATATCACCGGCAAGGGCCGGTGCAATGTGACCAATGACTGTGACCGGGAGACGCTGCTTGCCAGCATTCCCGGTAATGGGCGATTTTTGTACGGTGCGCTGACACGGTTCACGCCGCGGGACACCATGGCGTTTTTCGAGGCGCTGGGCGTGCCGCTGAAGGTGGAACGGGGGAACCGGGTATTTCCGGTGTCTGACAGTGCCTTCGACATCACCAACGCGCTGGAACGGGAGCTGAAGCGCCGGAAGGTGCGGTGGGCCCGTGACCGGGCCGTATCAGTGGAGACGGCGGATGGCGCGGTATGCGCCGTAAAAGGGGAGAAGGAAACGTACCCCGCGCAGGCGGTCATCCTGGCCACAGGCGGGGTGTCCTATCCCGGCACCGGGTCCACGGGGGATGGCTACCGCATAGCGGAGGCACTGGGGCATACCATTGTGCCGCTGCGGGGCTCTCTGGTGCCGCTGGTGTGCGCGGGCGAGGACTGTCCGGCTATGCAGGGCCTGAGCCTGCGGAACGTGGCAGTGACGGTATACAACGGGAAGAAAAAGGCGGTGTTCCGGGATTTCGGCGAGCTGCTGTTTACCCACTTCGGGGTGTCCGGACCGCTGGTGCTGTCCGCCAGCGCCCATCTGCGGCGCTGGGAGGGGGAGCACTATACGATAGAGATCGACCTGAAGCCGGCGCTGGACGAGCAGAAGCTGGACGCGCGGGTGCTGCGGGACATCGGAGAAAATCCCAACCGGGAGATGGGGACCATCGCCGCGGGGCTGGTGCCCCACAGCATGGCGCCGGTGGTGCTGCGCCGGGCGGGGCTGACCGGAAGCGAAAAGGCCAACAGCCTGACAAAGGAACAGCGCCGGGCACTGGTGCAGGTGCTGAAGCACTTTACGCTGGAACTTACCGGGCCGCGGCCCGTCAGTGAGGCGATCGTCACCGCCGGCGGCGTGAAGGTGGGAGAGGTAACGCCAAACACCATGGCGTCGAAGCGGGTGGGGGGATTGTTTTTTGCCGGCGAGGTGCTGGACGTGGACGCCTATACGGGGGGCTTTAATTTACAGATCGCATGGGCGACGGGGTATCTGGCGGGGCTGAGTGCCGCAGAAAGCGAGGAAATGACATGACGGAGAGACAGTACGCAGTGGCCATCGATGGGCCGTCCGGCGCGGGGAAGAGCACGCTGGCCCGGGCGGCGGCGGAGGCGCTGCATATCTTATATGTGGACACCGGGGCCATCTATCGGACCATCGGCGTGTATATGTATCGGCACGACATCGCGCCAACGGACGCGCCGGCGGTGATCGCGGCGCTGCCGGAGATCACTGTGGCCCTGCGGTATGACGAGGAGGGGCTGCAGCGGATGTATCTCAACGGCGAGGACGTGACGAAGGAGATACGCCTGCCGATGATATCGAAGTACGCCTCAGACGTGTCGGCCATACCGGAGGTGCGGGCGTTCCTGATGGAGCTGCAGCGGTCTCTGGCGCGGGAGCACAGCGTCATCATGGACGGACGTGACATCGGGACCGTGGTGCTGCCGGACGCGGAGGTGAAGGTGTTTCTGTGCGCGGATGTGGAGACGCGGGCGCGGCGGCGGTTTTTGGAGCTGGAGCAGCGGGGCACGCCGAAGCCCTTTGACGAGGTGCTGCGGGATATGGAGCAGCGGGATTATAACGATACCCACCGGGCGGCAGCGCCGCTGCGGCCGGCGGATGATGCCATTATGATCGACAACACGGACATGGACTTCGCGGCCAGCCTGGAGCTGCTGCTGGATGTGATACGGGGGCGTGTGGCATCGTGAGAAATAAGTTTTACGCGGCGGCGTGGCGGGTGCTGCGCCCGCTGGTGCTGTTTTTTCTGCCGGTGGACCTGCGGGGAACGGAGCATCTGGAGGGCGGAGAACCGGTGCTGCTGTGTGCCAATCACTCCAGCGCCTGGGACCCCATCCTATTCGTGCTGTCCATGCCCCAGCGGTTCAACGTGCGGATCATGGCTAAGAAGCAGTTGTTCTCCATCCCCATCGTGGGTGGATTCCTGCGGGCGATCGGTGTGTTTCCGGTGGATCGGGGCAACAGTGACATTGGGGCGGTGAAGACCGCCATACAGAGCCTGCGGGACGGGTGGAACCTGTTCCTGTTTCCGGAGGGAACACGGGTGAAGACACCGGGACAGGCGGATGTCAAGTCCGGCGCGGGCATGATGGCCATCCGTGCCGGCGTGAAGCTGGCGCCGGTATATATCGGCACGAAGAAGCGCATATTCCGCAAGACGCCCATCATAATCGGCGAGCCCTTCGAGCCGGAGTACACCGGCCGCAAGGGTACGGCGGAGGAATATACTGCCAACGCCCATGAGGTCATGCGGCGGGCCTATGCCCTGGGAGGGATCGAATGCAGGTGATACTGGCGAAGACGGCGGGGTTCTGCTACGGCGTGGAACGGGCCGTGCACATGGCGGAGGCGGCTGCCCGGGAGGGCGGCTGTGTTATGCTGGGCAGTATCATACACAATGACCGGGTCATCACAGCGCTGGAGGCGTTGGGTGCGCGGCAGGCGGACAGCCCTCAGCAGGTGCGGCCGGGAGAGACGGTGATCATCCGTGCCCACGGCGAGACACGGGAGGCTTTGCGGGTGCTGGAGGAGCGGGGCGCACAGATCATAGATGCCACCTGTCCCCATGTGCTGCGGATCCACCGGCTGGTGGAACGGGCAGCCCGTGCGGGCCGGACACCCATCATTATCGGAGAAGCGCACCATCCGGAGGTGATGGCCGCCGCAAGCCGCTGTGAGCGCAGCGTGGTGCTGGAAAACACGGCAGAGCTGGCTGATTGGGTGGCGGCGGACCCGGCGCGGAAGGACATGGATTTGCTGGTTACCGCACAGACGACCTGTATTCGTTCGATATGGGAAGAGTGTGTAAAATTTTTAAAAAAACAGTGTACAAACGCCGAAATCTTTGATACAATATGTGATGCTACGCAAAAACGTCAATCCGAGGCGGCGAATATTGCCGGACGGGCGGACGTTATGGTCGTGGTCGGAGATCGTAAAAGTGCCAACACCAGACATTTAGCGGAGATCTGCAGCACACGCTGCGCCCGGGTCTATCAGATCGAAGGGCCGGAGGAGCTGCGGGTCGGGTCCCTTAACGGATGTTCTGTGGCGGGGCTTACAGCCGGCGCGTCCACGCCTGCGGGCATCATTAAGGAGGTATATGCAACGATGAGCGAAGAGATCAAGAACATGGAAGCTACGGAAGAGAGCTTCGAGGAAATGCTGGAAAAATCTTTTAAGACTTTGAATACAGGAGAGAAGGTAACCGGTATTGTAACGGCGATCGGCCCCACCGAGGTGCAGGTCGATCTGGGCTGCAAGCAGGCGGGCTATATCTCTGTGGACGAGCTGTCCGCAGATCCCAATGTGAAGCCTGAGGACGTCGTCAAGGTCGGCGACGAGATCGAGACCTATATCATCCGCGTCAACGACGTGGAGGGTTATGCCATGCTGTCCAAGAAGCGTCTGGACGCTGTCAAGGTCTGGGAGGATATCGAGAAGGCCCGCGAGGACAAGACCACTCTCGAAGGTAAAGTCACCGAGGAGAACAAGGGCGGTATCGTCGTTAATGTCAAGGGCGTGCGCGTGTTTGTGCCCGCTTCCCAGTCCGGTCTGCCCCGCGGCGCTGAGCTGAGCACCATGATCGGCCAGACCGTGTCCCTGCGGATCACCGAGGTCAACCGTGCCCGCCGCCGCGTCGTCGGCTCCATCAAGGCCGTGACCTATGAGGCCCGTCAGGCCGCCCAGGCGGAGATCTGGAACAACATCGAGGTCGGCAAGCACTACACCGGCACCGTGAAGTCCATGACTTCCTACGGTGTGTTCGTGGACATCGGCGGCGTGGATGGTATGGTACATATCTCCGAGCTGTCCTGGAGCCGTATTAAGAACCCCGCCGAGGTCGTCTCCGTGGGCGATACCCTGGACGTGTACGTTATCTCCTTCGATCCCGAGAAGCACAAGATCTCCCTGGGTGTGAAGGACCGCAGCATGAATCCCTGGGATAAGTTCATGGCTACCTACCATGTGGGCGATGTGGCCAACGTGCGTATCGTGAAGCTGATGACCTTCGGCGCGTTCGCCGAGGTCGTGCCCGGTGTGGACGGCCTGATCCACATCTCCCAGATCGCGGATCGCCGCATCGAGAAGCCCGGCGACGTGCTGACCGAGGGCGAGATGGTGGATGCCAAGATCACCGCCATCGACGAGGAGAAGCAGAAGATCTCCCTGTCCATCCGTGCGCTGCTGGCTCCCGCCGCTGACGAGGACGCCGACGAGGAGTAATTAGATCGTAAAACACCTCCGCTGCCCCACAGGCAGCGGAGGTGTTTTTGGTTGTTTTCACAATGGCGTGCAGGGGAAAATATCTTGCGACCTTGCGGAGAGGCATGGTACAATCGAGGTGGGCAAGAGAATTTAAGAGCATTGTGCTGAAGATAGAACGGATCAATTGGAATTTGACAGGGGGAGCGTGATCGTATGAAAAAGTTGATGGCATCAGTGTTAGCGTTGGTTTGCGTTGTTGCTATGGCGGGCTGCGGAAAGTCGAATGTTGGGGACTATCCTGCGACGATAATGGTAAATGGGATAAATTACTATTCGACCGATAATGCTGTTCCCGTTGAAGTAGACGAGAGTGTTATTCAGTACACCACGTCGTATGCGGAGGATGGCGTTCCCCGAAAAGATGGTGAGGCAAACTTCAACAGAGACCTGGGGACTCCGTATGCTGTTATTGAGGAAGACTTGGTAGTTGTCCTTATGGACAATGAGTGGATAGAGTTCAAGGCAAAGTAAGAGCGATCTCGGGTCGCGAAAGAGCGGGACGATGGGAGAAGCGTGCCGTACGAAAGGGACGGGGGATGAAGCGGGGGAAAGAAAAATAATTTTGGGAGAGTTGCCTGTTTATGGGCAACTCTCCCGGTTTTTAGGCATAGGGGCAGAACCAGACCGCAGGAAGGGGGGAGCGCATATGAAAAGAGCAGACGTGAACTGGGGAGAGGTAAGGCGTAAGTATGAGTCGGGAATGTATACCTATCAGCGATTGGCAAGGGAGTACCATGTGTGTACGCAGACGGTGTGGCGACATGCGATCAAGGGGCAGTGGCAGATCGGTCGGGAGGAGGCGGAAAAGCAGATACTCCGGCGATGCCTGATGGCCACGGCAAAGCTGCTGGAGACGGCGGCTGCCGGGGCTACGGAACGGCTGGAAAGCGGAGAGGGCAGCCTGAAGGAGGTCAAGGAGCTGGGAGGTATCCTGCAGGCGCTGGTGGGGACAGCGGCAAAGATGTGCCAGAGCGAAAAGAACAACGACACGGCGGTCAACGAGATACGGGTGATCATGTCGGAGGAGGTAGAGGCGTTGAGCGGATGATATCCATGCCGGACCTGTTCATTTTTGCACAAGCATTCCCGAGAATTCTTGTGGGTTTCGTCAATTTCCCCGCGGGCTGCATTGTGGTAAAATTAACAATTAGAAAATTCAGCCTTCGTCGGAAGGGATAGGAAAGAACAGGGAGGAACAGGACATGGCTTTTGCTGATTTTCAGGCGCTGTACAAGCAGAAACTGACCACCGCGGACGAGGCGGTGAAGGTCATCAAGTCCGGTGATTGGGTGGACTACGGCTTCTGCGCCATTCATCCCCGGGTGCTGGACGAGGCGCTGGCCCGCCGTGCACCGGAGCTGGAGGATGTGAAGGTCCGGGGCGGTATTAGCCTGTGGAAGCCGGCGATCTTCGACATCGAGGACCCGGTGCACCATATCATCTTCAACTCTCACCACATGAGCAGCGTGGAGCGCCATCATATCGCCAGCGGCGCCGGGTTCCATGAGCCCATGCGGTACTCCGAGCTGCCGCGGTACTACTACGACCACATCACGCCGCCGGACGTGGCCATGTTCCAGGTGGCCCCGATGGACAAGCACGGGTACTTCAACTTCGGACTGTCGGCTTCGCATGTGAAGGCGGTGTGCGAGATGGCCAAGGTGGTCATCGTGGAGGTCAACGAGAATATGCCCCGGTGCCTGGGCGGCTTTGACAACTGCATCCACGTCAGCGAGGTGGACATGATCGTGGAGGGGCGCAACGACCCCATGGGCATCCAGCCCTCCGGCGCGGCCACCGAAGTGGACAAGGCGGTGGCGAAGCTGATCGTGGAGCAGATACCCGACGGTGCCTGTTTGCAGCTGGGCATCGGCGGTATGCCCAACACCGTGGGCGCCATGCTGTGCGAGTCCGACCTGAAGGATCTGGGCGTACACACGGAGATGTATGTGGACGCCTATGTGGATCTGGCTATGGCGGGGAAGGTCACGTGCATGAAGAAGAACATCGACCGGGGCCGGCAAGTGTTCGCCTTTGCCGCCGGTACCCAGAAGCTGTACGACTATCTGGACGACAACCCGGCGTGCATGGCCGCGCCCATCAGCTACACCAACGACATCCGTACCATCGCGGCCATCGACAACTTTGTCTCCATCAACAACGCGGTGGATGTGGACCTGTACGGGCAGGTGAACGGTGAGACGGCGGGCACCAAGCAGATCAGCGGCGCCGGCGGACAGCAGGACTTTGTGCTGGGTGCGTATCTGTCCAAGGGCGGTAAGAGCTTTATCTGTCTCAGCTCCACTCACGCAGACAAGGACGGCACGCTGCATTCCCGCATACGGCCTACCCTGCAGAACGGTTCCGTGGTGACGGATACCCGCGTGAACACCATGTACGTGGTGACGGAGTACGGCTGCGTGTGCCTGAAGGGACTGACGGTGTGGGAGCGCGCGGAGAAGCTGATCTCCATCGCGCACCCGGACTTCCGGGAGGAACTGATCCGCGAGGCGGAGAAGCAGAAGATCTGGTATCCCCACAACAGAAGATAACGAATAACGAAAAAGAGCGCCGGGAGGCGCTCTTTTTGCATGAAAGAGGCGGTATCCGCGCAAGCTACGGCAAAAAGGAGGCGCGGATATGAGCAACGACGAAAACCGGGAAAAGAACGAGGAAAAAGCGGCGGTGCCGGTACAGCCGATCATCGATATGGGCAGCACTGTGGTGAAAAACAGCCGGGGGACGGTGCACTGCCTGACCATCGTGGGGCAGGTGGAGGGACACACGCTGCTGCCGGACAATCTGAAGAGCACGAAGTACGAGCACGTACTGCCGCTGCTGGCGGCGCTGGAGCAGAGCGAACAGGTGGACGGCGTACTGCTGCTTCTGAACACCGTGGGCGGCGACATCGAGGCGGGACTGGCCATCGCGGAGCTGGCGGCGGGCATGACGAAGCCGGTGGTGACGCTGGTGCTGGGCGGCGGGCACTCCATCGGCGTACCGCTGGCGGTGTGCGGAAAGGAGACATTCATCGCGCCCACGGCATCCATGACAGTGCATCCGGTGCGGATGTCCGGGACGGTCATTGCCGCGCCGGAGACGTACAGGTATTTTGAACGCCTCCAGGAGCGCATTATTCAGTTCGTGGCGGCCAACAGCCGCGTGACCGCGGAACGGTTCCGGGAGCTGATGCTCTCCAGCGGCGACATGGCCAACGACGTGGGGACGGTGCTGTACGGCGAGCAGGCGGTGGCAGAGGGAATCATCGATCGGATCGGTACACTGGGCGATGCGCTGGAGGCACTGTACGGACAGATCGAACGGCGGCATGGATAGACATTGGCGGAGGGCGGGGGCTCTCCGCTTTTTTCATGCCGGCGCGCGGTTTTTCTTGAAAAACGGGGACTTCCATAGTATACTATCTTAGTTAAGGTATGCCAAAGTATAAGAGGTGACGCAGTTGTACTTAAAAGCACTTGAGATACAGGGGTTCAAGAGTTTCCCCGACAAGACGGTATTGAATTTCGGCGAGGACATCACCGCTATCGTGGGACCAAACGGGTCCGGCAAGTCAAACATCTCCGACGCCATACGCTGGGTCATGGGCGAGCAGAACAGCCGCCAGCTCCGCGGCGCCAAGATGGAGGACGTGATCTTCGGCGGTACGGAGAAGCGGAACCAGATGGGCTTTGCCCAGGTGACGCTGGTCATCGACAACACCGAGCATATCTTCCCCACCCGGGAGGAGGCAGAGGTGGCCGTGACACGGCGGTATTACCGCAGCGGTGAGTCGGAGTACTATATCAATAAGCAGTCCGTGCGGCTGAAGGACGTGAACGAGCTGTTCATGGACACCGGTATGGGCCGGGAGGGCTATTCCATTATCGGACAGGGCAAGATCGACGAGATACTGTCTGTGAAAAGCGGCGAGCGCCGGGAGATCTTCGAGGAGGCCGCCGGTATCAGCAAATACCGGCACCGCAAGGAGGAGTCCGAGCGCAAGCTGGAGCGCACCGAGGAAAACCTGGTGCGTATCAACGACAAGATCGCCGAGCTGGAATTGCAGGTGGAGCCGCTGCGGGCGCAGGCGGAGACGGCGAAGAAGTATCTGGTGCTGCGGGATGAGCTGCGGGTGCTGGAGATCTCCGTGTGGCTGGAGCAGCTGCAAAACCTGCGGACCGCCAAGCTGAAGCTGGAGAGCGATACGGCTCAGGCCAAGGAGGCCTGTGACCAGGCCCAGGCGGCGCTGGACGAGGCCTACGCCCAGGGAGAGAGTTTTACCGAGGAGATGCGGCAGAACGACGTGGCGGCTGACGCGCTGCGCGGTCAGGTGACCGAGGCGGAGTCCGCCGCCGGCGAGGAGTCTGCGGCCATCGCGGTGCTGCAGACCTCTGTGGAGCACAACAACGAGTCTCTGCGCCGGCTGGAACAGGAACTGACCAGCACAGACCAGCGGCGGGAGAATTTACAGGGACAGATCGACGGACAGCTGGCGCGTATCGCGGACATCGACCGCGACGCGGCGGTATTGGAGACGGCGCTGAGTGAGCTGCTCTCTCGGGCGCAGGCGCTGGCTGACAGCGCAAAGGGCGCGGCGGACGAGGCCGAGGCCCTGCGGGCGCAGGAGGCCATTGCTGTGGCTGAGGCCGCAGACGGGCGCGCCGCGCTGTCCGCCCTGCAGGCGGGCCTGGACGAGGCCGGACAGCGGCGGATTACGGTGCGGCAGGAGCTGTCCGAGGCGCAGCGCAAGCTGGAGGAGAGCGAAAAGGACGCAAAGACCAATCGCCGGGCGCTGAACGATGCCAGGGAGGAGGCCCAGGCGGCGGAGAATATCATTCAGGGTCACAGCCTGCGAATGGACAGCCGCCGCCAGAAGGCGGAGAGCGCCCAGAACATCAAGCAGGAGCTGACCCGGCAGGTGAACGCCCAGGAGGACCGCATCCGTCTGCTGACGGAAATGGAGAAGGAGTATGAGGGCTTCAACAAAGCGGTAAAGACCGTGATGCAGGCAGCGGAGAAGAACACGCTGCGGGGCATTCACGGGCCGGTGGCCGGATTGATGACCACAGAGCAGACCTATGCCGTGGCGCTGGAGACGGCACTGGGCGCGGCGCTGCAGAACATCGTGGTGGAACGGGAGGAGGACGCAAAGGCGGCCATCCAGTTCCTGAAGCAGCGGGACGGCGGCCGCGCTACCTTCCTGCCGCTGACGGCCATCCGGGGCGACGAGCTGCGGGAGAACGCTGCGGGAGAGTATGGTTTTGTAGGCATCGCCAGCCGTCTGGTGCGGTATGACGCGCGATACGACCATATTTTTAAAAATCTGCTGGGCCGGACGGTGGTAGTGGAGGACCTGGACAGCGGTATCGCCATGGCGCGTAAGTTCCGCAATGCCTTCCGCATCGTGACGCTGGACGGACAGATCATCAACCGGGGCGGCTCCATGACCGGTGGCTCCGCCAGCCGATCCTCCGGCGTGCTGTCCCGGGCCAATGAGCTGGAACGGCTGAAGGCGGCACAGGGCGCCCTGCACGGTAAGCTGAACGAGGCCGCGCAGCAGGCCGAGGCGGCCCAGAGGGAGCTGCAGAAGGCTGAGTATGAATTGCAGGTGGCCAAGGACCAGCAGCGCAAGGCGGCGGACGAGGTGCTGACCTTACAGGGCCGGCAGGACCACTATGACCTCCTGTTGGAGAGCCTGCGGCTGAGCTGCGAGACTATGGAGCAGGAGTTGTCCGGCCTGGACCGCCGGGAGACGGACGGCCGCGGGCGCATGGCCGGGATACAGGCGGACATCACTGCGGCAGAGGACCGTGCGGCGGCGCTGCGGCAGGAGATGCGGGACAAGCTGGCCGGCCAGACCGATCTGACGGAGCAGACCAACCAACTGGCCCAGGCCGTCAGCGACAAGAAGGCCGATCAGGCGGCACTGAGCGCGGAGAAGGACAGCGTTCTGCGGAGCGTGGAGGACCTGCGGGGCTTGCAGGCGGATATGGTATCCGACCGCGCTGAGCGCGACCGGCGGGTGCAGGAGTACCGGCAGGCCAATGAGAAGGCGCTGGCCGATATGGCGGGCCATCAGGCGGCGCTGGAGGAGAAGAACGCCCGTGTGATACAGCTGCGGCAGCGGCTGGAGGATCTGGCCCAGGCCAAACTGGCGCTGGAGCAGCAGCGTGACCAGCATAGCCGTGACAGCCGCGCCTGCAACGATACGCTTTTGCAGACCATGCAGGCGTACAACAAACTACAGCAGAAGCTGGAAAACAGCGGCATGGAGGAGAGCCAGATCCTGGAGAAGCTGTGGGAGCGCTACGAGCTGAGCCACAGCGACGCCATGGAGCAGCGTATCGAGCTGGAGAGCGTGCCCAAGGCTACCCGGCGCATTGCCGAACTGAACCGGGAGATCAAGGCGCTGGGTACGCCCAACATCGGCGCCATCGAGGAGTTCGACCGGGTGAACACCCGATATACCTACCTGTCCGAACAGCGCAGCGATGTGGAGCAGGCCAAGGAGGAGCTGCTGGGCATTATCGACCAGATCACCCAGCAGATGACCAGCATTTTTGCCGAGCAGTTCCAGCTGCTGAACGAGAGCTTCCAGGAGACGTTTTTGGAGCTGTTCGGCGGCGGCAAGGCGCGGCTGGAGCTGGAGGACGAGAGCGATATCCTCAACTGCGGCATCGAGATCAAGGTACAGCCCCCCGGCAAACAGCTGAAGACCATCACGCTGCTGTCCGGCGGTGAGAAGGCATTTGTGGCCATTGCGCTGTACTTCGCCATTCTGAAGGTACATCCCACGCCGTTCTGCGTGATGGACGAGATCGAGGCGGCGCTGGACGAGGCCAACGTGGTGCGCTACGCCCGGTATATGCGGCGGATCGCCGGAAAGACGCAGTTTATCGTCATCACCCACCGGCGGGGCACCATGGAGGAGGCGGACGTGCTGTATGGCGTGACCATGCAGGAAAAGGGCGTCAGCCGGATACTGACCATCAATCTCAACGACATGGCCAAGGAGCTGCATATCAAATAAGGAGGGCTTGTTATGGCAATGGGCTTATTTCAAATACTTAAGGAGGCGTTCACCGCCGTTCCCACCTTCGACGACCTGAACGACGAGTTCTACGACGGACTGGAGGAAGCGCTGATCCTGGCCGATGTAGGCGCTGATACCGCCGCTGATACCGTGGCCCAGCTGCGGAAGCGGGTGAAGGAACGCTTTATCGGCCGGATGGACGAGGTAAAGGACGCCTTGCGGGACATCCTGAAGAGCAAGCTGGAGGTGGGTGACAGCGCGTTGGTGCTGGAGGGCAAGCCTGCCGTGGTGCTGGTCATCGGCGTCAACGGCGTGGGCAAGACCACATCCATCGGCAAGCTGGCCAAGCAGCTGAAGGACCAGGGCAAGAAGGTCCTGCTGTGCGCGGGCGATACGTTCCGTGCGGCGGCCGCCGACCAGCTGGAGATCTGGGCGGGCCGCGCCGGTGTGGATATCGTGCGGCAGCATGAGGGCGCGGATCCCGGCGCGGTACTGTTTGATGCTTTGCAGGCGGCCAAGGCACGGAGCGTGGACGTGGTGCTGTGCGACACCGCCGGACGGCTGCACAACAAACAGAACCTGATGAACGAGCTGGCCAAGCTGCGGAAGATCATCGACCGGGAATGCCCCAATTCCAACTGCGAGACGCTGCTGGTGCTGGACGCCACCACCGGGCAGAACGGACTGATCCAGGCACGGACCTTCAAGGAGACGGCAGGGTTGACGGGTATTATCCTGACGAAGCTGGATGGTACCGCCAAGGGCGGCATCGTCATCGCCATCGCCCAGGAGCTGGGTGTGCCGGTAAAGTTCGTGGGTGTGGGCGAGGGCATCGACGACCTGAAGCCCTTTGACCCGACTGCCTTCGTGCAGGACATGATATAAGGAGGGTGTACCATGACGAGAGCAGACGGACGGGCATTTGACCAGCTGCGCCCGGTGGAGATGACACCCGGCTTTACGAAATTCGCCGAGGGCAGCGTGCTGATCCGCTGCGGCGAGACGGTGGTGCTGTGCAACGCCTCGGTGGAGGAGAAGACGCCGCCCCATGTGGCGGAGGGCTGCGGCTGGGTGACGGCGGAGTATTCCATGCTGCCCCGGGCCAACCGGGAGCGCAGCCGCCGGGACGTGGACAAGCTGAAGCTGTCCGGCCGCAGTGCGGAGATACAGCGGCTCATCGGCCGCAGCCTGCGTGCGGCGGTGGATATGGCAGCCCTGGGGCCCCGGACCATCACCGTGGACTGCGACGTATTGCAGGGCGACGGCGGGACGCGGACGGCATCCGTGACCGGCGGGTTCGCGGCGCTGGTGCTGGCCTGCAAAAAGCTGGTGGACGACGGTGTGATCGAGAGGCTGCCGCTGGTACACTATGTTGCCGGCGTGTCGGCGGGTATCGTGGACGATGTTCCCCTGTTGGACCTGCAATACAGCGAGGACAGCCGGGCGCAGGTGGACCTGAACTGCATGATGACGGAGCAGGGACAGCTGATCGAGATACAGGGCACAGGTGAGGGCCGGCCCTTTACCGTGGCCGAGCAGCAGGCGCTGGTGGCGCTGTGCGCCAAGGGGTGCGGCGAGCTGCTGGCGAAGCAGAAGGAGATACTGGGAGAGATACTATGAGATTTGTACTGGCATCCCACAACAAGGGAAAGCTGGCCGAGATGCAGGCCATTCTGGGCGAGCTGGGCGTGGAGGTGGTCATACCCTCCGACGTGGGCGTGGACGTCGACGTGGAGGAGACGGGGACCACCTTCGCGGAGAACGCGGCGCTGAAGGCCAACGCCGTCATGGCGGCCAGCGGCCTGCCGGCTATCGCGGATGACTCGGGACTGTGCGTGGACTGGCTTCAGGGCGCGCCGGGGGTGTATTCCGCCCGGTACGGCGGGCTGGACAGCGACCCGGAGCGCTGCCGGCTGCTGCTGAGCAATATGCGCGGCGCCACGAACCGGGCGGCGCATTTCCACACGGCCATCGTCTGCGCCTTCCCCAACGGGGACACGCTGACGGCGGAGGGGGACTGCGCCGGGACCATTGCCTTTGCGCCTATGGGCGACGGCGGGTTTGGGTACGACCCTGTGTTCTTCGTGCCGTCCCTGCGAAAGACCTTCGCCCAGCTGACGGCGGAGGAGAAGAACGCCATTTCCCACCGGGGCAGTGCCCTGCGGGCCTTTGCCGCGGAACTGAAAACGTATTTGGAGAAGCAATGATATGGAACTGACAAGCAAGCAACGCGCGCAGCTGCGGTCCCTGGCCACCAATCTGGACACCATCGTCCACGTGGGCAAGGACGGCATCGGCGACAATCTGGTCAAGCAGGTCAACGACGCGCTGGAGGCCCGGGAGCTCATCAAGGGCCGGGTGCTGGAGAATTCGCTGCTGACCGCCCGGGAGGCGGCGGAGGAGCTGGCGGTGGCCGCCCGCTGCGAGGTGGTGCAGGTCATCGGCAGCAAGTTCGTGCTCTACCGGATGCAGCACGACAAGAGCAAGCGGAAGATCGAACTGGTCAAGGCGAAGAGAAGCGTATGAACATCGGTATTTACGGCGGCACCTTTGATCCGCCCCATATAGGTCATGTGACGGCGGCCAGGGCCGCCATGGAGGTCCTGGGGCTGGACAAGCTGGTGCTGGTCCCGGACGCGCAGCCGCCCCATAAGACGCTGCCGGAGGGCGGCGCCGCGCCGCGGCAGCGGTACGACATGGCGGTGCTGGCCACAGCGGCGCTGGGGAAGCGGGCGGAGGTCAGCGACATGGAGCTGCGCCGCAGCGGCGTCAGCTATACCGCGGACACGCTGGCGGCGCTGCGGGAGCAGTATCCGGATGACACGCTGTATCTGCTGATGGGTTCGGATATGTTTCTGAGCCTGCACAACTGGCGCAGGCCGGAGGCGGTCATGGCCATGGCCCACATCGCGCCCTTCAGCCGGGAGGCGGAGGATGAGTCCGCCGCCTTTGCCGCGCAGAGCGCGCGCCTGGAACGGGAGTTCGGCGCGCAGGTGACCGTGGTGCCCAATCCGCAGGTGGTGGAGCTTTCCTCCACCGAGGTCCGCGCCGCGCTGGCACAGGGCGGGGGAGAGGACCTGCTGCCGCCGCCGGTGTGGGGCTATATCCGGCGGGAGCACCTGTACGGTACCCATACGGACCTGACGCACCTGACGCCGGAGGAGCTGCGGCCCATCGCGCTGAGTTATCTCAAGCCCAAGCGGATGCCCCATGTGCTGGGCACGGAACAGGAGGCGGTGCGCCTAGCAGAGCGATACGGCGCGGACGTGACAAAGGCGCGTATCGCCGCGCTGCTGCACGACTGCACCAAAAAGCTGGATATGGACGAGCAGCTGGCGCTGTGCAAGAAGTATCACATTCCGCTGGACGAGCTGGAGAGAAAGGCACTGAAGCTGCTGCACAGTAAGACCGGCGCGGCCATCGCACGGGATGTGTTTGCCGTGGACGACGATGTGTATAACGCGATCATGTACCACACCACCGGCAAGCCGGATATGACGCTGCTGGAGAAGATCATCTATCTGGCGGATTATATCGAGCCCACCCGGGACTTTCCCGGGGTGGAGGCGCTGCGAAGGACGGTATACGAGGATCTGGACCGGGGCCTGCTCATGGGTCTGACCATGACCATTGATGAGATGGAGGAGATGGGTAACCCCGTCCACTACATGACCCGCGATGCGCGGGACTATCTGATGAAAAGAGGGATATCATGAAAACACCGAAAGAACTGGCGCTGCTGGCCGCCCGTGCCCTGTCCGATAAGAAGGGCAAGGAGATCCGTGTGATGGAGATCGCCGAGCTGACCACGCTGGCGGACTATTTCGTTCTGGCCACTGGTGCCAGCAATACCCAGATCAACGCACTGGTAGACAATGTGGAAAAGCTGCTGGCAGAGGAGGCTGGTGAGCAGCCTCTGCACCGCGAGGGCTATCGCGGCGGCACGTGGGTCCTGCTGGACTACGGCTGCATCGCCATCCATGTGTTCAATCAAGAGGCTCGGGCCTTCTACGGCCTGGAGCGTCTGTGGCAGGACGGCAAGAGCGTGGACCTGAGCGGCGTCATCGACGAGCACGAATGAAGTGTTTTCGGCGGTTTTCCCGGAAAACGGGGTTGACATTCGGCAAAAATGCGCTAAAATAGACTTCGATATTGTCAGAAGCGATGAAGGGAAAAAGACAGAGATCATCCACCCGAAGAGAGCCGGCGTATGGTGCGAGCCGGCGGGGACGCTCTGTTGTACTGGTCCCGGAGCTTTCCACCTGAACAGGGCGGGACGGGTGCGCGCCGTTACAGCGTCGTCTTTCGTAAGAAAGACACGGAGCGCCGCGGAGCGATCTGCGGCGGAAGCAGGGTGGTAACACGTCTATAACGTCCCTGGCTGCGTAAAGCAGCCGGGGATTTTTATTTGCGAAAACAAAATTCACATACAAGGAGAAGCGAGCATGAATTACGATTTTGCGGCCATTGAAAAGAAGTGGCAAGCCAACTGGGAGAAGACAAAGCCCTATGCCGCCATTACCGGTGACAAACGGCCCAAGTTCTATGGGCTGATCGAGTTTCCTTATCCCTCCGGCCAGGGCCTGCACGTGGGGCATCCCCGCCCCTTTACGGCTATGGATATCGTCACCCGCAAAAAGCGGATGCAGGGCTATAATGTATTGTTCCCCATCGGCTTCGATGCTTTCGGTCTGCCCACGGAGAACTATGCCATCAAGAACCACATCCATCCTGCCATCGTCACGAAGAACAACATCGAGAATTTCACCAAGCAGCTGAAGATGCTGGGATACGGCTTTGACTGGGACCGCTGCGTGGACACCACCGACCCCAAGTACTACAAGTGGACCCAGTGGATATTCCTGCAGATGTTCAAGCACGGCTTGGCCTACAAGTCCACCATGCCCGTCAACTGGTGCACAAGCTGCAAGTGCGTGCTGGCTAACGAGGAAGTGGTCAACGGCGTGTGCGAGCGCTGCGGCAGCGAGGTCATCCGCAAGGAGAAGAGCCAGTGGATGCTGAAGATCACCGAGTATGCCCAGCGGCTGATCGACGACCTGGATGATGTGGACTATATTGAGCGCGTGAAGATCCAGCAGCGCAACTGGATCGGCCGTTCCACCGGCGCAGAGATCACCTTCGACACCAATGTGGGCGACCAGGTGACGGTCTATACCACTCGTGCCGACACCCTGTTCGGCACCACGTATATGGTCATCTCTCCCGAGCACCCGCTGCTGAAGAAGTGGCAGCCCCTCATTAAGAACTGGGATGCTGTGGCAGCCTATCAGGAGGAAGCGGCCCATAAGTCCGACTTTGAGCGCGGCGAGCTGAACAAGGAAAAAACCGGCGTGCGGCTGGAGGGTATCGAGGTCATGAACCCGGTGACCCACAAGCCCCTGCCCATGTTCGTCTCCGACTATGTCCTCATGGGCTACGGCACCGGCATCGTCATGGGCGTGCCCGGCCACGACCAGCGCGACTGGGAGTTCGCCAAGAAGTTCGGCCTGCCCATCATCGAGGTGGTGGCCGGCGGCGACGTGACCAAGGAGGCCTTTGTGGCCAAGGACGACAGCGCTGTCATGGTCAACTCCGGCTTCCTGAACGGCCTGACCGTCAAGGAGGCCATCCCTGCCATGAAGAAATATGTGGTGGAGCAGGGCTTTGGCAAGGAGAAGGTCAACTACAAGCTGCGCGACTGGGTGTTCTCCCGCCAGCGCTACTGGGGCGAGCCTATCCCCCTGGTGAACTGCGAGAAGTGCGGCTGGGTGGCCCTGCCGGAGGAGCAGCTGCCCCTGGTGCTGCCCCAGGTGGAGAGCTATGAGCCCACCGATGACGGCGAGAGTCCCCTGAGCAAGATGACAGACTGGGTCAACACCACCTGCCCCTGCTGCGGCGGCCCGGCCAAGCGCGAGACGGACACCATGCCCCAGTGGGCCGGCTCCAGCTGGTACTTCCTGCGGTATATGGATCCCCACAACGACAAGGCACTGGCCAGCAAGGAGGCGTTGGACTACTGGTCCCCCGTGGACTGGTACAACGGCGGCATGGAGCACACCACGCTGCACCTGCTGTACTCCCGCTTCTGGCATAAGTTCCTGTACGACATCGGCGTGGTGCCCACCAAGGAGCCCTACGCCAAGCGCACCAGCCACGGCATGATCCTGGGCGAGGGCGGCGAGAAGATGTCCAAGTCCCGCGGCAACGTGGTCAACCCCAACGACATCGTAGCCCAGTACGGCGCGGACACCATGCGCCTGCACATCATGTTCATCGGCGACTTCGAGAAGGCCGTCAGCTGGAGCAACGAGGCTGTCAAGGGCAGCAAGCGCTTCCTGGACCGCTGCTTCAATCTGCAGGATATCGCCACCGCTGAGGAGTCCATCTCCGCCAAGAACGAGTCCATCGTCCACAAGACCATCAAGAAGGTCAGCCAGGATATCGACGAGCTGAAGATGAACACTGCTATTGCCGCCATGATGACCATGGTCAATGAGTTCTATGCCAATGGCTGCTCCAAGGGCGACGTGGAGATGCTCTGCCTGCTGCTCAGCCCCTTTGCCCCCCACATGGTGGAGGAGATGTGGGAGAACATGGGCTTTGCCGCCAAGTACGGCAAGATGGCCATGCAGATGGATTGGCCCGAGCACGACGAGGCCAAGACTGTGGACAGCCACGTGGAGATGGCCGTGCAGGTCAACGGCAAGCTGAAGGGTACCGTCACCGTCCCCGTGGACAGCGACGAGGCTGCTGTGGTGGCCGCCGCTATGGAGAGCGACAAGGTGAAAAAGGCCACGGAGGGCATGAGTGTTGTCAAGACCATTTTGGTCAGGAACAAGCTGGTGAACCTGATCGTGAAGCCCGCGAAATAAAGCGTTGTATCCCCCGGTGCAGCCGGGGGATACTTTTTCCGGAGGGCGGACCGCCGGGACGCACACTTTTTTGCCGTTTTTGTAAAAAAACGACTTGACAAGCTGTGTTATCCTCGGTATAATACACCCGTTAGTCATGTAAATGGCTCTTAAAGAGCACCCAGGATCGAGCCGGGTGTATCGGAGGGAGGGAAACATAAATGTCCGAAGTCCATGTTAAGGAAGGCGAGTCCCTGGACAGCGCTCTGAAGCGTTTTAAGAGAAGCTGCGCCAAGGCGGGCGTCCTGGCCGAGGTGCGCCGCAGAGAGTGCTACGAAAGCCCCAGCGTTAAGCGCCGCAAGAAGTCCGAGGCTGCGCGCAAGAACCGCAACAAGCGTTACTATTAAGTGACAAAGAAGCCTGAGAACATAGGTTCTCAGGCTTCTCTTTTATCTATCCTGTCAGGTCACGCAGTATGTCGGCGCACTCCGGCAGGGTCAGCAGACCCCGGTGTATGCCCAGGCGCTCGCCCAGAGCGATTTTTCTATGCAGGGTGTCACCGTCGTCCAGCAGGACGAACCGTGTCTCGCCGCCCCGGCGGTACGTGAAATACCGGGCGCCCAGCTCCCGGGAAAAGAATATCTGGCGGCCTGTTTGCAGGGCGGCTAGCTGTTCATCTGTCAGCGGTATGCCCTCACCAGTGGGACAGGGGAGAGGGAAGTCCATCCGCAGGCGCTGGAGGTCCAGCACGATACGGTCCGGCCCGAAGGCACGGCAGCAGGCGGACAACCGGTTTTCGATATCCCCGCCGGACAGGGCGGTGCATACCAGTACCCGCGCGCCGGGAGCCGTGTGGGCGCATTTCTCGTGGACCCACAGGGCGATGCCGGACCGGTGCAGGGGCTGGGCCAGCGCCTCCGTCAGTTCTGCGGCGGGGAAGGGGACGATCACTGTGCCGTATCTCCGGCGGCGGCACTCCTGCACCACGCCGGCTGCCGTTTCCGGGCTGAAGAGTCCCGCCGCGCCGGTGAGCAGCATGGCACCGCCCCGCAGGGCAGGCGGCATGGGCAGGGCACACAGCACTCCGTTTTCTATCCGGTAGGCCGCGTTGGCGATGGGCAGCTGTGTGCCGCAGGCCATCTGGCGAAGCGGCGGTGCGGCGGCGATCATCAGCTGCATAGGCGTACCCCCTTGCGAGACCACGATGTCCGTGGTACAATACTGCTGTACTTTATGAGAGGAGTCGGAAACCTATGCCCATTTCCATGACGCCCTACCGGGTGTTTGACAGCTACCGCAGCATCACGCCAGCGTTTTTTATGCGGCACGGCATCCGGCTGCTGCTGTGCGATCTGGACTATACCCTGGCGCCCAAGTCCCAGCCGGAGCCGGACGCGGACCTGCGCCGCTGGCTCTCCGATGTGCGGGCGGCGGGTGTGGAGGTCATGATCCTGTCCAACAACCGCAGCCCCGTGCGAGTGGAGCGATTCTGCCGCGATCTGGGGATCACCTACGAGGGCCATGCGGGCAAGCCGTCCGTAAAGGGCTTTCGCCGGGCCATGGTGCGCTGCGGCGTCACCCCGCGGGAGACGGCCATGCTGGGCGACAAACTGCTGACGGATATGCTGGGTGCCAACCGGGCTGGCGTGCTGCCGCTGATGGTGGAGCCGCTGGGCGGGCCGCGCGGCGCGTGGAATAAGGTGCTGCATGGCCTGCAGAGGCCGTGGAAGGCCGCCAGTTTGAAAAAACATCCGGAACGGTGACTTTTTTACGCGGAAACACTTGCCAAACAGCAGGTTATCATGTAAAATATATAAGGCCGATTTTGGCTGGTATTATTTATTCAGAGGGAATGGAGGTATTCCCTCATACACAATGGGAGGAATATCAATATGGCAACTATTACCGCCGGTGATTTCAGAAACGGCAAGACCTTCGAGATGGACGGCAAGGTCATGCAGGTCGTGGAGTTCCAGCACGTCAAGCCCGGCAAGGGCGCGGCTTTCGTCCGCACCAAGATGCGTAACGTGGTGACCGGTGCTGTGACCGAGACGTCCTTCAACCCCACCGCCAAGTTTGAAGAGGCCTTTGTGGACCGCCGCGATATGGCCTACAGCTACAACGACGGTGATTTGTACTACTTCATGGATCAGGAGACCTTTGACATGGTACCCCTGAACAAGGAGCTGCTGGGCGATGCGTTCCGCTTCATCACTGAGAACACCGTGTGCAAGGTGCTGAGCTATAAGGGCAGCGTCTTTGGCCTGGAGTGCCCCAACTTCATGGATCTGGAGGTCACCGAGACTGAGCCCGGTCTGGCCGGCAATACCGCCACCAACACCCTGAAGCCCGCCACCGTGGAGACCGGTGCCGAGGTGAAGGTGCCCCTGTTCATCAACATCGGCGACAAGATCACTATTGACACTCGTACCGGTGAGTATCTGAGCCGCTGCAAGTAATTTGACAACCAACCGACCGTACAGAAAGGAGCCGAACATGGAGATTTCTGAAAAGGTAGCGTATCTGAAGGGTCTGGCCGAGGGCCTGAACCTGGACACCGACAGCAAGGAAGGCAAGCTGATCGCCGCCATCATCGATGTGCTGGACGACATGGCCGAGAAGTTCGCGGAAGTGGACGACGAGCTGTGCGATGTGGAGGACGGCCTGGATGCCGTCAGCGACGACCTGAGCGATGTGGAGGAGACGCTGTACTTTGCTCTGGACGACGATGAGGATGACGACGAAGACGACGAGGAAGAGGAGTGCTTTGTGACCACCTGCCCCGAGTGCGAGGAGGAGGTCTACTTCGACGAGACTGTTCTGGAGGACGGCGAGGTCGTCTGCCCCAACTGCGGTGCCAAGCTGGAGTTTGATCTGAGCGACCTGGCGGCCGCCGCTGAGGATGGCGAGGACGAGGAGTAATTCCCATATATAAGCATATCCCCCGGCATTGCCGGGGGATATTTCTTTCTATTTACGCATTTGCTCAAAAATGCCGGGAAATGGCGGCAGGGCTTGCCTTAACGGGAGAAAAGCGGTATAATAAAAAATACTACACTTTGCGCCACGCGCAAAGACCGATTTGAGGTATACGAATGAAAACTCAGGAAAAGCTGAACATGACCATGCTCTGTGACTTCTATGAGCTGACCATGGGCAACGGCTACTTTGAGGCCGGCTGCAAGGAGCGCATCACCTATTTCGACGTGTTTTTCCGCAAGGTGCCCGATGGCGGCGGCTTCGCCATTGCAGCGGGACTGGAGCAGCTGATCGACTACATCGAGAACCTGCACTTCACCGAGGAGGACATCGCCTATCTCCGCGGGCGAAACCTGTTCTGCGAGGAATTCCTGGACTATCTGCGGAACTTCCGCTTCACCGGCGATATCTACGCCATTCCGGAGGGTACGCCCGTGTTTCCCAAGGAGCCGCTGGTGGTGGTCCGCGCACCGGCCATCGAGGCGCAGCTGATCGAGACGTTCACCCTGCTGACCATCAACCACCAAAGTCTGATCGCCACCAAGGCCAACCGTATCGTCCGGGCCGCCAAGGGCCGCACGGTGCTGGAGTTCGGCTCCCGCCGTGCCCAGGGGGCCGACGCGGCCATTGTCGGTGCGCGGGCGGCCTATATCGGCGGCTGTGCCGGTACGGCCTGCACCATCTCTGACGAGGTGTACGGCGTGCCCGCCGGCGGCACCATGGCCCACGCCTGGGTACAGATGTTCGACAACGAGTACGAGGCATTCAAGACCTACTGCCAGACCTATCCCACCAACGCGACCCTGCTGGTGGACACCTATAACACGCTGAAGTCCGGTATCCCCAACGCCATCAAAGCGTTCAACGAGGTGCTCAAGCCTCTGGGTATCACCAAGTGCGGCATCCGTCTGGACTCCGGCGACCTGGCGTACCTGACCCGCAAGGCGCGGGAGATGCTGGACGAGGCCGGCTGGACCGAGTGCAAGATCTCCGTGTCCAACTCGCTGGACGAGTACCTCATTCAGGACATGCTGCTGCAGGGCGCGCAGATCGACCTGTTCGGTGTGGGCGAGCGCATGATCACCGCCAAGTCCGAGCCGGTGTTCGGCGGCGTGTACAAACTGGTGGCCATCGAGGAGCCGGACGGCACCGTGATCCCCAAGATCAAGGTCAGCGAGAACGTGGAGAAGATCACCATTCCCCACTTCAAGAAGGTGTATCGCCTGTACGGGCGCGACAACGGCAAGGCCATCGCGGACTACATCACCGTGCATGACGAGACGGTGGACGACACGAAGGGCCTGACCATCTTCGACCCCATGGCCACCTGGAAGCGAAAGGACGTGTATAACTTCGAGGCCCGGGAGCTGCTGGTGCCGATCTTCAAGAACGGCAAGCGGGTGTACGATTGCCCGCCACTGGAGGAGATCAAGGCATACTGTGCCCAGCAGGTGGATACCCTGTGGGACGAGGTCAAGCGCTTCGACTATCCCCACAAGTACTATGTGGACCTGTCGGACAAGCTGTGGGATATCCAGCAGTGCCTGCTGCGGACCTCGCAGCTGTGATGACCATCTGAAATAAAAGAAAAGGGAGGAGGATCAACAGTGAAAAAGCCGAGAGTCCAGCAGCGGACAGAGCGACGGATATCCGCTGCGCTGCGGCTGGTGATGGTGGCGGTATTGCTGTTGGCACAGATCGCGCTGGTGGTCGGCCTCAGCGACCTTCTGAAGCAGCGCATGGCGCTGGCCTACACCGCGCTGCAGCTGCTGGCGGGCGTGGTGGCCATGCGTATCTGGTCCCGCCCCGGGGCCACCAGCTATAAGATGGGCTGGATCATCCTGGTGCTGTTCGTGCCGGTGGTGGGGCTGATCCTCTATCTGCTGTGGAACGGCGACCGGCCGTCCAAGCGCCTGAGCCTGAAGAAGCCGGTGCCCATCGAGGAGCCGCTGGCGCAGCAGGAGCTCGCCCGCACCAATCTGGAAAAGCTGCGCCAGACCGCGCCCCAGTGGTATCCGCTGGCAGCGTATCTCAGCGGCAAGGGCTTTGACCTGTACCGCAACACGGCGCTGCGCTATCTGCCCACCGGCGAGGCGTATCTGGAGGATATGCTCACCACACTGGATACGGCCCAGCGGTTCATCTTCCTGGAGTACTTTATCATGGCCGAAGGCGAGATATGGGATCGGTTGTCTGATATCCTCTGCCGCAAAAGCCGTCAGGGCGTAGAGGTCAAGCTGATCTTTGACGATTTCGGCAGCATGATGCGTATGCCCAACGAAAAAATAGACGCGCTGCAGGACGCCGGGGTGGAGGTCAGGGTATTCAACCCCGTGCACCACTACGTCAACCGGCTGTACTTCAACTACCGCGACCACCGGAAGATCACCTGCGTGGATGGCGATATTGCCTACACCGGCGGCGCCAATATCGCCGACGAGTACGCCAACCTGATCGAACGCTTCGGCTATTGGAAGGACTGCGGTCTCCGGCTGGAGGGCGAGGGCGCCTGGGGCCTGACCCGGGAGTTCCTGCAGATGTGGCAGCGGATGGACGGTCAGCTGTACCATGAGTACGACTATTATCGCCCCCTGCACCACCCCCTGGAGCAGGGCTTCTGCCAGACTGTGGTGGACGGCCCCGATGACAACCCCAACAACGCGGCGGAGGATCTGTTCCTCCAGATGATCGGCCGCGCCCGGCGGGAGGTGTATATCACCACACCCTACCTGGCTATCGACGAGCCCATGCTCAAGGCGCTGTGTCTGGCCGCGGAAAGCGGTGTGGATGTCCGTCTCATCATGCCCGGCATCCCGGACCACAAGTTTGCCTATCTGGTGGCGGAGAGCTACTTCGACCAGCTCATGGCGCATGATGTTAAGATATATACCTTTACACCTGGCCTTGTCCATGGAAAAACCGTCCTGACTGACCGCGAGACGGCCTTTGTAGGCTCCGTCAATATGGACTACCGCAGCTTCCAGCTGCACTTCGAATGCGGCGAGGTGTTCTATGGCACGCCCGCCATCGAGACGCTGCTGGAGGATATGGACACCACCATGGCCCGCTGTGCGCCCATGACGCCGGAGCGTATGGCGGAGCGCCCGTTTTGGCGGCGGGCGATAGGGACGGTATTACGGCTCTTCGCCATGTGGATGTAACCCCCGTCTGGTATATTTCCGCCCCGGCTGCGTCGAATATCCAAGAAAGGAATTACCCATGGCCTGCTTTATCATCGGCGCGGGCAGCTTTTACGGCCTGCCTGTGTCTGTTCAAAGGACCGATATGGTCATCGCCGCCGACGGCGGCTGGCATACCTGTCGGGAAAATGGCATAACACCCACGCTGCTGGTGGCGGATTTCGACTCGCTGGACGCCGCGCCGGCGTTTGACCACATCCTCCGCTTGCCGGTGGAGAAGGATGACACCGACATGATCCGGGCAGTCAAGGAGGGCTTCGACCGTGGTGAGAGGGAGTTCCATCTCCTGGGCGGCATGGGCGGCCACCGGACAGACCACACGGTGGCCAATATGCAGACGCTGGCCTACATTGCCCGCCGGGGCGGGCAGGGCTGGCTGTACGGAAACGGTGAGCGCTTCACCGCCATCTGCGACGGGGGCGAGATCACACTCACCGCAGGGCAGAACAGCGTTTTCTCCGTGTTCTGCCTGGGCGCAGACGCGGAGGGCGTTACCATCGAGAACGCCAAGTATCCGCTGACCGACGCCGTGCTGACGGCGGATTTCCCTCTTGGGGTCAGCAATCATTTTATAGGACAGGCGGTGCGCGTCGCGGTGCGGCGTGGCTGCCTGCTTATAGGGATAACAGATAAGGAGTAACGAAACATGAAAAACACCATGAAAAAGCTGCTGGCGCTGTTGTTGGCACTGGTGCTGACCCTGGCCCTGGCGGCCTGCGGCCAGAAGGAGGAAAACAAAACTGATGACCAGACCAACGACCCCGCGATCACCGATCAGGACAACGCCGCTGATGAAAAGGTGACGCTGCCTGTGGCGGACGGCGCGGTCATCGGTCAGGGTGCCGTGGCCTTCACTGTGGAGGTGCAGGGTGCGGACGGCAAGACCGTCACCTTTACCGTCAACACCGATGAGGAGACGGTGGGCGCGGCTCTGCTGAAGCTGGGCGTTATCGCCGGCGATGACTCCGAGTACGGCCTGTACGTCAAGACCGTCAACGGCGAGACTGCCGACTACGATACGGACGGCACCTACTGGGGATTCTACATCAACGGCGAGTACGCCATGACCGGTGTGGATGCCACTACGCTGGAGGCTGGCACGACCTACGCCTTCCGTGTGGAGAAGGTCGAGGGCTGACAGGTATAAAAAAGAGACGGCGCAGCCGTCTCTTTTTTATACCTTTTCCAGTGACTGCACCACATCGCCCAGCAGATACAGGGAGCCGCAGCAGACGGCTGTGCCATCGGGCGGCGTGTCCGCCAGCATTCGGGACACACCCTCCCGGATGGTGTCGCAGGCCGTTACCGGCTTGCCATATCGCCGCAGGAAGGCCGCCAGCTCTCCGGCGTCCAGCGCACGGGGATTGTGGGGGGTTACAGTGATAAACCGCGCGGCCAGCGGAGCCAGCTGGTCGTACATTTTTCCATAGTCCTTGTCCGCCAGCACACCGGTCAGCACCGTTACCGGCTGGCCCGGCAGATACTCCCGGATGGCCGCCGCCAGCGAGACCATGCACTGGGGGTTGTGCCCTCCGTCCAGAATGATCGTGGGCTGCCGCCGCATCACCTGAAACCGTCCCGGCCACGCGGTCTGGGCCAAGCCCTGACGGACGGCACTTTCATCAATGTGCCAGCCACGCTGCCGCAGAACATCAATGGTCGTCAGCGCCACGGCGGCATTTCGCAGCTGGTGGCCGCCCAGCAGGGGCAGCCGCAGGCCCTTATATGGGCCGTAGTTGAATATCTGCCCCTCCAGCGTGTCGCAGACTGAGGAGAGGGCATCGAAGTCCGCCACAGTCAGCGGTGCGCCTGCCGCGCGGCAGCGCACGGCCACTACCTCCTGTACGGAGGGGGCACAGGGGTACAGGACGGCATGACAGCCGGGCTTGATGATGCCCGCCTTGGTGGCGGCGATGGCCTCCACCGTATTCCCCAGCACTTTGGTGTGGTCCAGACCGATGTTGGTGAGCACGGCCACCTCCGGCGCGGGGATCACATTGGTGGCATCGAATTCACCGCCCATGCCCACCTCGCATACCACAATATCGCACATCTCCCGGGCAAACCAGGTCAGACCGATGGCTGTCACCAGCTCAAACTCCGTGGGGGGATCCGCCATGCGGTCAGCCAGCGGGCGCAGCTCCTCCACCAAGGCGCACAGGGTATCGTCCGGGATAGGTGCGCCGTTGATCTGCATACGCTCATTGAAGCGGAAGATGTACGGCGAGGTGTACAGCCCCGTTTTATATCCGGCGGCACGCAGCACGGAGGCCAGCATGGCGCAGGTGCTGCCCTTGCCGTTGGTGCCGGTGACGTGAACATACTTTACGTGCCGCTCCGGATGGCCAAGCAGGCCCAGCAGCGTATCGATACGGCTGAGCCCGGGCACACTGCCCCGCCAGTCCACCTTGTGGATGTACGCCAGCACCTCATCCAGCGTCATGGCTGTCACCGCCCTTCGTCTTTATCCGCCGCAGCACCGGGGAGAGTGCGTTCCGCCGCATCAGCAGCCACACCAGCAGCGCGTCGATACAGCCGGTGATGGCGAACTGAACGCTGCGGGCCGCCAGCCGGGTGAGGAAATAGGGCCATTTGGCTGCACCACCGTACACCAGCGCCAGAGCCATGCTCTGCCAGAGCACGGAGCCGCATACCGCCGCAGGAAATACCGCCAGCGCCGCCCGCCAGAGGGTAGGCCTGCGCCAGACATACCGGCGCACCAGCCCCGCCCACAGGCCGTACAGAATGGGCGGCAGGCAAAAGATCGGGTTGTAGCCAAAGGGGGAAAACAGGCAGCCGATAAAGTCGGCGGCAAAGCCCACCGCGGCGCCGGGCAGCGGCCCGAACAGCAGTCCGGCCAGCAGGATAGGCACCGCCTCCAAAGAAAATCGGCTTACTTCGCTGGGAATGATGGTCAGCAATCGGGCCAGCACAACGCTCAGCGCGGTCAGCAGAGCGCAGACCGTCAGGGCATAGGTGTCGAGGACCGGTACGGGGACGACGTAAAGTTCTTTTTTCTGCATAAAAAATACCTCCTTATCCTTGGGATGGGAGGTATCACCATATAGATAACGACACAAACTGCCCGTGGAAGCTGGAATGGTATCGCGGCGCAGATGCACCTTCGTCCGGCGGCAGCCTCCCATCCGTCCGGCACTTAACGCACCATCCCTACACGGAACTGCTCACAGTATATACGCATTCCCACGAAAATGCAAGAAAAATAATTCCACAAGATATGGGAGCGACGGTTGACTACATTCCACAGGATGATGTATAATAGTCGTGAATACATACCGAGATGCGGCAAGGAGGACACAGCATGGCTTTTGACTTTGAAAACGGTTCCTACACCGACGCTGCCGGGCGCACGGTCCTTGATCCTGCTGTTTACAAGGACTGGCAGATCGGTGCGGCGGCGGAGCAGGCCCTGCCCCCGATGGACTGGTTCCGCCGGAAGCTGGGGCTGCTGCCCGAAGAACTCCTGCCGTATGGGAAGACCCCCAAGCTGGACTTTCTGCGGATCATGGAGCGCCTGAAGGACCGGCCGGACGGCAAGTATATTGAGGTAACGGCCATTACCCCAACGCCCCTGGGCGAGGGGAAGTCTACTACGTCTTTGGGCCTGATCGAGGGACTGGGACGTCTGGGCGCCAACGTGGGCGGCTGTCTGCGCCAGCCTTCCGGCGGCCCCACCATGAACGTCAAGGGCACCGCCGCCGGCGGCGGGAACGCCCTGCTCATTCCCATGACGGAGTTCTCCCTGGGCCTGACCGGCGATATCAACGACATCATGAACGCCCACAATCTGGCTATGACCGCCCTGAATGCCCGTATGCAGCATGAGCGCAATTACGACGACGAGACGTTGGCCAAACGCGGCCTGCGGCGGCTGGACATCGACCCGGAGCGCGTGCAGTGGAGCTTTGTGCTGGATTTCTGCTGCCAGGCCCTGCGAAAGATGCGTATCGGCCTTGGCGAGGGGAAGATGGACGGCTATCCCATGGACACCTGCGCCAACATCGCGGTCAGCTCTGAGCTGATGGCTATCCTCTCCGTGGCCCGGGACCTGGAGGACCTGCGTCGGCGCATCGGCAGCATCGTGCTGGCCTATGACAAGCAGGGAAGACCCGTTACCACCGAGGACCTGGAGGTAGCCGGGGCCATGACCGCCTGGATGCGGAACACCATCAACCCCACGCTGTGCTACACGGTGGAGCATCAGCCGGTGCTGGTCCACGCGGGGCCTTTTGCCAATATCGCCATCGGCCAGTCCTCGGTCATCGGCGACCGTCTGGGGCTGAAGCTGTTTGATTACCATGTCACCGAGTCCGGCTTTGCCGCCGACATCGGCTTCGAAAAGTTCTGGAATGTCAAGTGCCGCCTGTCCGGGCTGAAGCCGGACGTGTCGGTGCTGGTGGCCACCGTCCGCGCCCTGAAGATGCACGGCGGCGGCCCGGAGGTAGTGCCCGGCCGCCCCCTGCCGGAGTCGTATACACGGGAGGATCTCGCCCTGCTGGAGGCAGGCTGCGCCAATCTGCTGCACCACGCGGCCACCATCCGCAAATCCGGCGTCACTCCTGTGGTGTGCATCAATAAGTTCTATACCGATACCGACGCGGAGCTGGAGCTGGTGCGCCGTATCTGCGCGGAGAACGGCCTGCGCTGCGCCGTGTCCGATCACTGGCGCTATGGCGGTGCTGGCGCCGAAGAGCTGGCCCGCGCGGTCATGGCTGCCTGCGACGAGCCCTCGGCGCTGCAATTCCTCTACCCGGACGATATGCCTCTGCGTGAGAGGGTGGAACGCATCGCCCGGGAGGTCTATGGCGCCGACGGCGTGGACTGGTCGCCGCTGGCGCTGGAGAAGGCGCAGCGGTTCGAGTCCGACCCCAGGTACGCCGACTACTGCACCATGATGGTGAAAACGCACCTGTCCCTGTCCCACGACCCGGCCCGAAAGGGCGTGCCTACCGGCTGGCGTCTGCCGGTGCGGGATGTGCTGGAGTACAGCGGCGCACGGTTTTTGTGCCCCGTGGCCGGCAGCATCTCTATGATGCCCGGTACCGGCTCCGACCCGGCCTACCGCCGCATCGACGTGGACACCGCCACCGGCGCGGTCCGCGGCCTGTTTTAAGGAGGGCACTATGGACGACACCAACAAGACCTGCCGCGAATTTGTGGCCGCGCTTGCCTCGTCAGCACCGACGCCCGGCGGCGGCGGTGCCGCCGCACTGTGCGGCGCTGTCGGCGCGGCCCTGTGCGGCATGGTAGCCAGCCTGACCAGCGGAAAAAAGAAGTACGCCGACGTGGAAAGCGAGATACAGCAATTGCTGAAAAGTATAAACACTTTACATGACAAACTGCTGGATCAGGTCCGCGCGGACGCGGAGGGCTTTCAGCCTCTCAGCCGCGCCTACGCCATTCCCAGGGAGGATCCCACCCGTGCGGCGGCGCTGCAAAGCGCTGCTGAGACGGCCTGCACCGCGCCGCTGGAGATCATGGCTCTGTGTGCCGCGGCCCTGTCCGCCGCCGGACGTCTGGCGGAGATCGGATCCCGGCTGGCGGTGTCCGATGCCGGCTGTGCCGCCGCCATACTGCGCGGTGCGCTGGAGGCTGCGGCCCTGAACGTGCTGGTCAATACAAAGACTATGACTGATCGGTCGGCGGCCGACCATCTGAACGCTCGGTGCTTCGCTCTGCTGGATCAGGGCAGGACCGACGGCGAACGTATTTTCTGCGCGGTGCGCGATCAACTTGTCTGATAAGGAGGGACGTGCATGGCCGTTCTGCTGACCGGAAAGCCTGTGGCGGATGCGCTGTCCGCCGACACCCGCACCCGTGCCGAGGCGCTGCTGTCAAAGGGTGTCCAGCCCCGTTTGATCCTCCTGCGCTGCGGCGATAACGAGGCCGACGGTGCGTACATACGCGGCGCCGTGAAGCGCGCTGCGCTTTGCGGTGTGGCCGCGGAGCTACGCACCCTGCCCGCGGATGCCTCCGCCGATGTGGTGGCGGCAGCTATCGACGCCGTCAACCGTGACCCTGCCGTTCACGGCTGCCTGCTGCTGCGGCCTCTGCCGCCCCATCTGCGAGGGGAGGAGAGCGCCCTCTGCGCCCGCCTGGCGCCGGACAAGGACGTGGACGGCATGACGCCCGAGAGCGCTGCCGCCGTGTTCACCGGACAGGGGAGAGGTTTCGCCCCCTGCACCGCCGAGGCCTGTATGGCGCTGCTGCGCCACTACGGCATTGCCCCCTGCGGCAGGCACGCTGTGGTCATCGGCCGTTCCCCAGTGGTGGGACGACCGGTGTCCATGCTGCTCCTGCGGGAGAACGCCACCGTCACCATCTGCCATACAAGGACGCCAGATACGGCGGCGCTGACCCGCCAGGCGGATATTATCATCACCGCCGCCGGCGCGGTCAACAGCCTGACCGCCGCCCATGTCCGACCCGGCCAGATCGTGCTGGATGTGTCCATGAACTGCAACGGTACCGCCCTCTGCGGCGACGCGGACTTTCCGGCGGTGTCGTCCATCGTGGATGCCATCACGCCTGTGCCCGGCGGCATAGGGGCTGTCACCTCCGCGGTGCTGATGTCCCATACCGTCCGCGCGGCGGAATATCTGACAGGGGAGGGCGGCGCATGAACGTCTTTACTCCCGCCGAGACAGCGGCCAACTATGCTGCCGCCGGTGTCCTCAAGACCCGGCAGCCCTTTTTGAAGCTACTGCTTTTGGGCATCGCCGCCGGTGCGTTGATCGGCTTCCCGGTCTGCGTCACCAACATGGCTACCTATGCCATCACCAACGCCAGCGCGGTCCGTATCATCGCCGGCGTTCTGTTTGCCTTCGGCCTGGGCATCGTGGTGCTCACCGGTGCCGAGCTGTTTACCGGCAATACCCTCCTGGTCATCAGCCTGCTGGACAGGCGCGTGACCTGGTGCGCCATGCTCCGCAACTGGGGCGTTGTGTATCTGGGCAATTTCCTCGGCGCGCTGGCCCTGAGCTGGGTCTGCGCCCGCTTTGGCTGGCTGGACGCGGGAGACGGCGCGCTGGGCGCTTATACCATGCAGCTGGCGGTAGGGAAGATGACCATGCCCTTCGGCAAGGCCTTCTTCATGGGCGTGCTGTGCAACATTCTCGTCACGGTCGCCGTGCTGGCGAGCCTGTCCGCAAAGGATGCCGCCGGCCGTATTCTGGGCGCGTGGGCGCCGGTGATGTTCTTTGTGGTGGCCGGCTTCAGCCACTCCATCGCCGACATGACCTATTGTGCGCTGGCCCTGTTCGGCAAGTCCGCACCGGCCTGCGCCGCAGTGGCGCAGGCCGCCGGCGCGGACCTGTCCGTCCTGACCTGGGGGCGCTATTTCCTGGGGAATATGCTCCCCGTCACGCTGGGAAACACGGCGGGCGGCGGGCTGGTGGGCCTTGCGGCCTGGTACTGCTATCTCCGCAAGAAAGGATAACGTTCCATGAATATGTTTTTGACCCTGGCATATCTGTTCTTCATCGGCTCCACCCTGGGATGGGTCGCCGAGCTGCTGTACCGCCGGTTTCTCTCCGGCGCCAACCCGGAGCGTAAGTGGATCAACCCCGGCTTCTGCGTGGGGCCCTATGTGCCCCTGTACGGTTCGGGCCTCTGTATTCTTTATCTGTTGGCCTCCATCGGTGAAAAAAACGGTGTGGATACGGCGGGGGAGAAGCTGCTGCTGTTCGCGGGCATGGCCCTGAGCATGACAGCTATCGAATATATCGCCGGTATCGTCAGCCTGAAGTTCATGCACATCCGCCTTTGGGATTACAGCAAGCAGTGGGGCAATATCCAGGGTCTGATCTGCCCGGCCTTCTCCGTCCTTTGGGCGGCGGTCAGTGCCGTGTACTACTTCTGCGTCCATCCTTATATCCTGGACGCGCTGGATTGGCTGTCCCGCAACCTGGCCTTCTCATTTGTCATCGGCTTTTTCTTTGGCGTCTTCACCATCGATTTGGTCTATTCCGCCAAGCTGGTGTCCCGCATCCGCAAGTTCGCCGATGAGCACGACGTGGTCATCAAGGTGGAGAACCTGAAGGCCCACATTCGCCAGCGGCAGGAGGAGCGCCGCGAGAAGTACAGCTTCCTCTTTGCCTACCGCTCCCGCAGCGAGCTGCTGGAGCATCTGCGCGAGGCGCAGGAGACTTGGGAGGAAAGACGCCGCAAGTGATATTGCTTTACAGGAGGCTGCCGTATGCACATGACTGTCTTGTTTGCAAGTCCCCGTGCGGCGCATAGCAACACCCGCGCCCTGTTGGTGCCTTTTTTGGAGACGTGGCGTGCCGCCGGCCACACGGCGGAGGTGTTTTCACTCTTTGATCTGCACATTGAGCCCTGCCGCGCCTGCCGCGGCTGTCAGATGGACTGGGAGCATCCCGCCTGCGTTCTGGCGGATGATATGCCCGCCATATTTGACGCCGTCCTCCGCAGCGATATCCTGCTGCTGGCCGCGCCCATCCACTCCTGGTTCTGCCCCGCGCCCATGAAGGCCGCGCTGGACCGCTTCGTCTATGCGCTGAATAAGTACTACGGTCCCCGCGGCCGCGGTCCGTCTCTGCTCTCCGGCAAGTCTCTGGCCATTCTGACCACCTGCGGCTACCGGCCGGAGAAGGGCGCAGACCTGTTCATCGAGGGGATGCGCCGCTGGTGCAGGCACACCGATATGCGCTATGTAGACGCATTGACCGAGCGCCACCTGGGCTACGATCACACGTTCATGGACGCGGAAAAGGAAGCCCGTGCCCGCGCCTTTGCACGGGCGCTCATGCAGGCATAAAAAACGACCTTCGGTACAATACCGAAGGTCGTTTTTTGCGTCAATGCAGGTCCTGCTGCTTCATCCATACATCCATGACCACGCTGTGGGGCAGCAGCTTCGTCAGCCCTGCCTGTACCCGGGCCACAAAGCCGTACTTGCACACGTCCTTGCCCCGCTTGGCGTCCCGCCAGGTGCGTGCTACAATGTCGTCCGGATCGTACATGGCCGCGTATTTCTTCACAATGGGCGTCTCATCCGACTTGATGGCCCGGTCAAAGAACGCCGTCTTTGTCCAGAAGGGGCACACCGCCATAACGCCGATACCGCGGCTTTTCAGTTCCCGGTTCAGCGCTCGGCTGAAGCTCAGCACAAAGGCCTTTGTGGCACCGTAGATATCGATATAGGGGATGGGCTGAAAGGCCGCCACGGAGGCGATGTTGATGATCTGGCTGCCCCGGGGCATATAGGGTGCGGTGATCTGGCACATGGCCACCACCGCCTGGCAGTTCAGGTCCGTCATGTTCAGATTCACCGCCAGCGGCGTGTCCAGCACGGCGCTGAACTTGCCGTAGCCGCTGCAATTCATCAGCAGGCCCACCTCCACCGGTGTCTCGGCCAGTGCCGCGGCATATACATCGAAGCTGCCGCGGTCCGTCAGGTCCAGCGCCAGCACCCGAACGGGGAAGGGGACCGTGGCGCGCAGGGACTCCAGCTGTGCCTCATGCCGCGCGATGACCCACACCTCGTCAAAGGTGCCGTACCGATCCACCGTCTCGGCGAACCGTTTGCCCATGCCGCTGGACGCGCCTGTGATCACTGCGATCTTCTTCATACGATAGCCCTCCCGGTCTTGTTATATCCTTACTGTATCCCATTTTTGGGCGGCCGTCAACCGGTTTTCCCCGCCCGCGGCACAAAAAAAGAACACGCCTTACGGCGTGTTCTCTCGGCGCTTTCGGTTACGCGGCGGCGTGTGCGGGCTTGTTCTCGTGCTTCTCCTCGCGGCTGCGCTCCAGCAGCAGCGCGCGGGTGGTGGAAGCGGTGAACACCACAGCCCAGAACAGGGTGACATACTCGCCGATCAGGCGCATACCCGCCTCGGGAGCCGTCATCAAAAAGGCGGACGCGATGACCAGCACCAGGGAAACAACGGCGATAGCGACGTGCGTAGAAATGTTTTTCATGGTAACATCCTCCTTGAAAAATTTTATGTGAGTTTTGTTGTTTTTTTGGTTTCAGGCTCTTGCCTTCCTGTTGATGCTATAGTAGAATATTTCACAGGAAAAGTAAAGCTGTACTTTGTTATAGTACTTGTTAGAAATACTAATAGCTTGGAAGGAGGAAAAACCATGGAGACCGCCCGCTGCCGCGCCTTTCTGGCCGCTGCCGAGACCGGCAGCTTTTCCCGCGCCGCCGAGATGCTGCGCTACACGCCCTCCGGCGTCAACCAGCTGGTCACCGCACTGGAGAAGGAGATCGGCTTCTCTCTGTTCAGCCGCAGCACCAAGGGCGTGGCGCTCACGGCCAACGGCCAGCTGCTGCTGCCCGTTATCCGCGAGATACTTCACCAGGAGGATAAGCTTTTCGAGCTGTCCGCCCAGATGAACGGCCTGCTGATCGGCACCGTCACCATCGCCGCCTATTCCAGCATCGCCACCCATTGGCTGCCCGCTGTCATCCGGGATTTTCAGGAGAACTACCCCCACGTGGAGATCAAGCTGATGGAGGGTATCTGGCAGGAGGTGTCCCAGTGGCTGGAGGAGCGTACCGCCGATATCGGCTTCCTAAGCTACCAGGAGAATATGCCCTTCGAGTGGATCCCACTGGCCGAGGACCCCATGCTGGCCCTGCTGCCGCGGGATCATCCTCTGGCCGGTGCCGACTGCTACCCGCTGAAGCGGTGCGAGCAGGACAGCTTCATCATGCCCGCCCTGGGCTGTGATGACGACGTGGAGGCGCTGTTTGCACGCAATCACGTTGATCCCAACATCCGCTATACCACCATCGAGAACTTTTCCGCCATGTCCATGGTGGAGCAGGGCCTGGGTGTCAGCGTGATGAACAAGCTCATCACCGAAAAGCGTATCTGCGATGTCGCCATGATCCCCATCGACCCGCCGGCCAGCATCACGTTGGGCGCGGCACTCCACTCCCGGGCGGACGCCTCGCCGGCCGTAAAGATGTTCCTGAAATACGCCGTCCGTATGCTGACAAAGAGCGCCGTCTGAGCCTATCGGAAAATCTTATATCCATTCAGTGTTCCCCGCTTGCGGATACCCTGTGGAATAGGGTATACTTACTTTAAATAACAAAAGGGAAGGAGTGCCCCTATGGATAAGCGCATTCTCGTCATCAACCCCGGCTCCACCTCTACCAAGCTGGCCCTCTTTCAGGGTGAGCAAAAGCTGTTTGACGCCGCCGTGCGCCACAGCAAAGAGGACCTGAGCCCCTTCTCCTGGGTCATGGAACAGGCAGATTTCCGCCAGACCGCCATTGAAAAGGAACTGTCCGCCCACAATGTGGACCTGACCACGCTGGACGCCGTCTGTGCCCGGGGCGGTCAGCTGCCCTACTGTGCCGCCGGTACCTACCTGGTGGATCAGGACATGGTGGACTTCATGTACACGGTCCGCGATGCGGCCCATGCCTCCAATCTGGGCTGCGTGCTGGCCCTGCGTATCGCCCGTCCGCTGGGTATCCCTGCCTTCATCTGCGACCCCGTCACCGTGGACGAGATGACCGATGAAGCCCGGATATCCGGACACCCGATGCTGCCGCGTATGATGACCGGCCACGCCCTCAACTGCCGCGCCATGGCCCTGCGCTGTGCCAAGACCGTCCTCCACAAGCCGCTGGCCGACTGCCGCCTGATCGTCCTGCACTTGGGCGGCGGCGGGTCCGCCCGCCTGTTTATCGGCGGCAAGATGGTGGACGGCGTCCGCGATGACGAGTGGATGTTCGCCCCGGAGCGCATGGGCGGCGTCAGCCTTCAGCCCCTGGTGGCCATGTGCTATTCCGGCGCGTACACCAAGCAGAACATCATGGACCTCATCCGCGGCAAGGGCGGCCTGATGGCCCACTTGGGCACCGCCAATGCCCAGGAGGTGGAGCAGCGCATTGTCGGCGGTGATGTGCACGCCAAGCTGGTCTATGACGGTATGCTGTACAGCTGCGCCCGGGCCATCGGCGGCCTGGCCGCCGCGGCGGATGGCCGCGTGGACCGCATCATCCTCACCGGCGGGCTGGCCCACTCCCGCTATGTGACCGGCTATCTGACGCAAAAGCTCTCCTTCATCGCCCCGGTGGAGGTCATGGCCGGCGAGTTTGAGCTGGAGGCTCTGGCCGCCGGCGCAAGCCGTGTCCTCAATGGGCAGGAGCAGCCACGCCGCTTCGCCGACATCCCGCAGGCATAAAAAAACAGCCCCGGCCGCCGCCGGGACTGTTTTTTTATGCTCTTTTTCTTCCGCAGACCTGGTACATCTCCCCATTGGAGATCACCGTGTCCACGTCCAGATACGGCGCCATCAGCGCCCGGACCTCGTCCTCGTGCAGCAGACCAAGAGACACGGGCTTCGCGCTGCCGCTGTGGTGGGCGTCCAGCGCCGCCCGGCTCATGCCGTGGGCGATGGACAGCCGCCCGCCGGGCTGGACCAGCTCTGCCAGCGTCCGGATCAACCCCGCCGGATCGGGAAAGTGCGGGAAGGCGTTATAGACCATCACCACGTCATAGGGCCCGCTGTCCCGCACGGCGGCGCTGTCCTCCACATCGCCGCATACCACCGTGATCTGCGTCCCGGCGGCCTTTTCCGCCGCCCGCGCCGCCATTTCCGGCGACAGGTCGACAGCCGTTACCCGCGCCGCGCCGCGCTTTACATAGTCGCCGAACAGCACGCCGGTGCCGCAGGCCACGTCCAGCACCGTGCAGCCCTCGCATACCCCGGCGTTATCCAGTATCCGGGCGATGACCGCCTCATTCCGCACCATGCCCGCGTCCCAGTCCGGTGCCAGCCGGTCGAAGAACGCCTGTACATCCCGTTTGTCGATCATGCCGCCGCCCTCACGCGAAGAACGTGGCCGTGTCGATCTGCTGATAGCCGCCGAAGCTGTTGGGCATCCGATAGATCTCCTCCGCAATGCCCTTGCCCAGGAAAGCGCCGGTGATCTCGTTGAGCTTCTCGGTCATGTCAATGTCCGTGAACTGCTCCGGATAGACGCACTTGGCGGAGAACCAGGCATTGGCCAGCGCGATCTCATAGTTGGTGTAGTAGGCGTTGTACGCCATCTGCAGATACACCTTGCCCTCCTGCCACGCCTTGCAGCTGTCAAACAGGCCGTTGTCCTCCGCGTACAGGGGCTTGATGTTTTTCACCGCCGCCGCGTCGATGAGCATGATGTCCATGTCCGGTCCCAGTGCCGTGAACTTCTCGGCTTCGATGGGCTGTACGCCCTTGGCGCTCAGCCCGCTGACGGCGTTCTTGATGTTCGCCACGGTAAACGTGCTGTAGCTCTCTATGGTCATCAGGTGGTTGGTGGTGCCCCAGTTGCCCAGCCCGCAGATGTACACCGCCGGCTTGCTGTCCTCGGCGATACCCGCCGTCCGTGCCTGAATGTCCGCGGTCTCCGTGCTGACAAAGGCCAGCAGCTCCGAAGCGCGGGCCTCCTTGCCGAACACCTGACCCAGCAGGGTGATGGAGCCGCTGAAATCCTCGCTGAACACGCCGTCCACGCCGGTCCGCAGGGTGATGACCGGCACACCCACCTGCTGCTGCAGGGCTTCGGCCTTATCTGTGTCCTCATACTCGGAGACAATGATATCCGGCGTACAGGACAGGATCTTCTCCGCCTCCGCCGCCTGGGCGTTGGGGCCGCCCACGCCGCAGGAGGGCAGGGCGGCGAAGGTATCGCCGTACACCATCACATAGGGACGCGCCACACCGTCGAACATCTTGGGACGCTCCTCCAGCGTGGTGTTGTCGATGTCCTCCACACCGCACAGCAGGCTCACGTCACCCACATAGCTGTATAGCCGCAGCGCGCCCGCGCCGATGCACACCACCCGCTGGTAGCTGCCCGGCACGATCTCCACCTGGCGGCCGATCATATCCGTTATCGTCACGGTTTTCGGTGCGTCATCTGTGCCATCCTCCGCAGGCTTCTCGCCGCAGCCGAACAGCGTCAGGGTCATCATCAGCGCCAGCACCAGGGCCAAAACTCTCTTAGTATTCATCTTCGTTTACTCCTATCAGTATTTTCTGTCCGTCGATCTCCGCCGCGCGCACCCGCGCACCGAATATATCCCACACTGTCTCCGGGGTCAGTATGTCCCCGTTTCCGGCGTATCGTACCTGTCCGTCCCGCATGAGGAACAGCCTGTCACCATAGGCCATGGCCTGGTTCAGGTCGTGCAGGGTGCACAGCACCGTCATGCCCCGTGTCCGGGCCAGCCGCCGCGCCTGCCGCAGGATCCGCTGCTCGTTGGCCACGTCCAGGTTGCCTGTGGGCTCGTCGAATACCAGCAGCTTCGGCTCCTGGGCCAGCGCCCGGGCAATGGCCACCTTCTGCCTCTCGCCGCCGGACAGCGTCTGCACATTCCGTTCCGCCAGCGCCGTCAGGTCCATGTCCGCCAGCGCGGCCTCCGCCGCCGTACGGTCCGCCGTACCGGGCTGTATGCCGAAGCGGCTCACCCGCCCGGCCAGCACCGCGTCGTATACCCGCAGCGCGCCGAATTGCAGCTCCTGGGGCACGTAGGCCGCCACCTGGGCCCGCTGCTGCCGTTTCATGGCGCCCAGCGCATGTCCGTCAAAGAGGATCTGCCCCTGCTCCGGTGTACACAGCCCCAGCGTTGTTTTCAGCAATGTGGTTTTGCCGCAGCCGTTGCGGCCCAGCAGCACACCCACCTGTCCTGTTTCCAGTGACAGACTGGCGTCCCGCAGTACCGGTGCGCCCCGCCGTTCATAGCGGAAGGTCACGTGTTCCACCTTCAGCATACACCGCCCTCCTTTTTTCCAAAGATCAGCGTCAGGAAAAACGGCGCGCCCAACAGGGAGGTGATGGCCCCCACCGGCAGGGCGGAGCCGCTGCCGATACTGCGGCTCACCGCGTCCGCCGCCAGCAGCAGCGCGCCGCCGCACAGGGTCGCCGCCGGCAGCGCCCACCGGTGGTCGTGGCCCACCAGTCGCTTGACCGCGTGGGGACAGATGATACCCACAAAGCCGATCATCCCCAGGAAGGATACGCACACCGCCGTGATGAGCGATGCCAGCAGCAGGGATACCCACCGCAGCAGCGCCACGTTCACGCCCATGCTGCCCGCGGCATCCCCGCCGCTGAGCAGCGCATTGTACCGCCAGGCCAGCGCCGCAAAGACCGCGATCCCCGCCGCCGTCACCGCCAGCATGATCCAGTCGGCCCGGTATGTAGCGCGGCCCAGGTCGCCGAAGCTCCAGATCACCGCGGCGGAAAGTCCCACATCCGTGGCGTAGAACTGTAAAATCGTGGTGGCCGCCGTCCACACAGAGCCAAGTGCGATACCCGCCAGCACCACCACGTTGGGGGAGAAGTCCCGCAGCCGGCACAGCGCCAGCACCACCAGCACGGAGCCCGCCGCAAACACGAAGGCCAGCGCCGACGTGGCAAAGGGATCTGCCCCTGCCGTATAGCTGGTCAGGTTGTTGCCGGTGGACAGAAATCCGCCCGACAGTGCGATGATGGACAGGTTCGCGCCGAACACCGCCGCGTTGGACACGCCCAGCGTGGCGGGGGAGGCCATAGGATTGCCCAGCACCGTCTGCATGATAAGTCCGGATACGGATAATCCCGCCCCGGCAATAACAGCGGCCAGCAGCCGCGGCAGACGGATGTGCTGCATGATCCGCACCGCGGCGCTGTCCCCGCTGCCGAACAGCGCCGAAACGCACTGCCGCACCGACATCCCGGAGGACCCCACCAGCAGCTCCAGCAGGGCCAGCAGCAACACCGCCGCAGCCAGCGCCGCGATCACCGCTATTTTTCTTTTCCGTGCCCCGTCAGCGCCCATGTCCTGCCTCCCGCGATTATATATGGTGTATCATACCTCAATTTTCTCCACGGCGCAACCCGGGTAGGGGGTTCCGATCATGCCGATATCTCAAATTTCTCACCGAATTCGTCCACCTAAACCGTGCGGCCCCTCTTGACAAACCACCCGCCCTGCGCCATAGTATACCTATCAGTTTTCTTTATAGGTGGTGCCGCCATGGATATCCAGAAATTACAGGCCCTGGCCGTCATTCAGGAGGCCGGCAGCTTCTCCCGCGCCGCAGAGACGCTGGGCTATTCCCAGGCGGGATTGACCTACATGATGAACAGCCTGGAAAACGAGATCGGCCTGCGTCTGCTGGACCGCAGCTACAGCGGCGTCCGCCTCAGCGAGACGGGCAAGACCCTCATGCCCAAGATCCACCGGCTGCTGCAGGTCTACGATGCCCTGAACGGCGAGATCAACGCCTGCAAGTGTGCCCAGCAGGCCACCCTGCGCCTGGCGGCGCTGGATACCGTCTCCACCCGCTGGGTGCCCCGGGCCGTGGCGGCGCTGAAGTCCGAGTATCCCCAGATCACCGTCAGCGTCATCTCCGGCAGCCCCATGCAGGTGGACAACTGGCTCCGCGACGGCAGTGTGGAGCTGGGTGTCACCGACAAGCGCTTCACCGGCACGGATATGGACTGGATCAGGCTCTGTGACGATCCCTTTCTGGCCGTTCTGCCGCCGGACAGCGATGTACCGGACCCCGTGCCCGTGATCTGGTTTGCCGGCCGTGCCGTTATCATCCCCGATTACGGCACCAACACCGACACCACCCGCGTGTTCACCCGTGCCGGCGTGGAGCCCGTCTACACCGATGACCGTATGAACAACCGTTCTGTCCTGGCCGCCGTGGCCGCCGGATTGGGCAGCACCGTTTTTTCCCGGCTGGAGCTGGACTATTACGCCCGCCAGGACCTGACCGTCCGCACCATGGACCCGCCCTGCGGGCGCGAGCTGGGCGTGGCCCTGCGCCCCGGCGTCAAGGGCGACGCGGTGGTCCGTTCCTTCCTCCGTGCCCTTCGTGCCGCCGCCGACGCGGACCAATAAGCAAAAAAAGAAACGCCCATAGGCGTTTCTTTTTTGCTTATTTGAAGAATTCGAACCGCGGCTGCTCCTTCGTTACGGTGCCAGTCTCGATCTCCAGCCCCTCGCCGAAATACTTTTTCAGCAGCGCCACCAGCTCGTCCGCCGCCGCCTGTACCTCCGCCGTATTCACGTCGGAGAAACCGTCGATGGGGAACAGGATGGCCTTGGTGTTCTCGGTGATCTTGCCGCGTTCGGACTGCCGCCAGGTCCACCGCCGGGTCCGTATCTCGTGGCCGCAGGCATATACCGCCTCGCCTACGTCCGGAGCCTCCTCCTCGGTGGAGCCGAAGGGGATGAACGTGTCGCCCTCCTCCGCCAGCCGGACGTCCAACCCGTCTGCGATGGTGTCCAGATCGTGCGCGCCCATGGGCAGCCTGTGCTTGATGGACACCGCGTTGCCCAGGTCCACCGCCGCATTGATGTGGGGGAAGCCCTTGCCCTTGGCGATACGGGTCAGCAGCGCCTCGATGGAGCACATAAACTTGTTGGGGTTGATGCCCAGGGCGGTGAACGCCGCCCGGTAGGGCAGGATATCCTCCGTCTCCTTGGGCTTTTTGCCGGTGAAATAGGCCTCGCACTCCGCCACATTCCCGGCCAGCATTTTCTCCAGCTCCGGAATGTCATGGGTGTTGTCCAGCCCGCGCACCGCCACCGCGCCGAAGCAGGCGTTGGGCAGCTTATCGAAAAATTCCTTTGATACCTGGTAGTACACAGCGTTTCCTCCTTGTCTGAAGTATGTGTCCGCGGCCTCCCCGGCAGGGAGGCCGCCTGTTTTTGCCGATGGCATATTCTAACGCTTTAAAGGGTAAAAATCAAGCCCTTTTTATCGCTGCTCCCGACCCAGCTTCAGTCCCAGATCAAAGGCCTGTCGGTTCAGCGGCAGCAGCGCCGGCTTTTTGCCCAGCTTGTGCTCTATGGTGCGCCACACCACGTCCTCCGGCACCACCTGGGTATAGCCCACGTACACACCCAGCATGATGATGTTCAGCACCTTGGCACTGCCCATCTCCAGCGCCAGCTCCGTCACCGGAGCCTTTACCACCTTGATGTCCGTGCGCGTGATCTCACTCTTGACGATGGAGCTGTTGATGTACAGCGTCCCGCCCGGCACTAGCTTGTACAGGAACTTGCTCAGGCTGGGGTCGTTCATGACGATCAGATCGTCCATCTGATCGCCCAGCGGCGCGCCGATATCGTCGTCGGAGATGACCACATAGCAGTTGGCGGTGCCGCCCCGCTGCTCCGCGCCGTAGGAGGGGAAGAACGTCACATTTTTGTCGGTGCTCTCGCAGGTGGCCTCTGCCAGGAACTTGCCCAGCGTCATCACGCCCTGTCCGCCGAACCCGGCGACCATCAGATTTCGTTCCATCACGCGCCCTCCTTATCCTTGTCCCGGATGACCCCCAGGGGGAACTCCTTGAACATTTTTTCCTCCAGGAAGCCCAGCGCCTCCAGCGGCTCCAGTCCCCAGTTGGTGGGACAGCTGGTGACGATCTCCACCAGCGAGAAGCCCTTGCCGTCCAGCTGGTTCTGGAATGCCTTTCGGATGGCCGCCTTCGTCCTGGCCACATTGGCGGGGTTGTTGCAGCTGGTGCGCTCCAGATAGTAGGGGGCTGTCAGCTGGTTCAGTATCTCGCACACATGCATGGGGTAGCCGTGCTCCCTGGGATCACGCCCCTTAGGCGCGGTGGTGGCCTTCATGCCCACCAGCGTGGTGGGGGCCAGTTGTCCGCCGGTCATGCCATAGATACCGTTGTTCACAAAGATCACGGAGATATTCTCACCCCGGTTGGCGGCGGACATGGTCTCAGCCAGACCGATGGAGGCCAGGTCGCCGTCGCCCTGATAGGTGAACACCAGCGTGTCGGGGTTGCTGCGCTTGGCGCCGGTGGCCACGGCGCAGGCCCGCCCGTGGGCGGCCAGCAGATAATCGTAGGTGAAGTAGCCCATGCCCAGACCGCAGCAGCCTACGCCGATGGCGCAGGTGCACTTGTCCAGCATATCCATCTCCTCCAGAACCTCGCCGATGAGCTTGAAGAGGGTGCTGTGCATACAGCCGGGGCAGAAGCCGTCCACCATGTCGGGCTGGATGCCCTTTGTTCTCGCGTATACCTTTTCCATATTCCGGCACCTCCTTATCGCGCCAGCAGCGCTTTGGCGGCGCTGATGACCTCGCCGCGTCCCATGATCTCGCCGCCCGCGTGGAGACACGTTTCAATGGGGCAGCGATCCGTTACAGCCAGACGGATGTCGTCCACCACCTGCGCAGGGATGCACATCTCCACGTCCAGAATGGCCTTTACCCGGCCGAAGTCCAGCCCGGCAAACACGTCGGAGGGGAAGGGGTACAGGGTCTTGGGGCGGATCAGTCCCACCTTACAGCCCTCCGCCCGCAGCAGCTTTACGGCGGAGCGGGCGATGCGTCCGCAGATGCCGTAGCCGGTGACGACCACCTCGGCGTCGTCCAGATACAGCGTCTCCGCCTCGCTGGGCCAGCTCTTGTACAGCTCCTCGGCCTTTTTGCAGTGGCGCTCCTGCTCCTTGGTGTCCCAGCGCCCGGCATCGACAGTGGCCCGCGGCTCCTTGTAGGAATCGTGACCCACCGCCGCCCAGGGGCGGCACTGGTCCTTCAGTGCCTTGACCTCCTCGGCGGAGCGCTCCGGCGGCAGCGCCACCGGCTCCATGATGGTGCCCATCACGCCGTCGGTGAGGATCAGCACCGGGTTCCGGTCCTGCTGGGCTAGGTCAAAGGCCGCGTAGGTCATGTCCACTGCCTCCTGCACGGTAGAGGGGGAGAACACCCGCATTCTGAACCCGCCGTTGCCGCTGGCCTTGGTGGCCTGGGTGTAGTCCTGCTGTGCCGGCTGGATGGTGCCGATGCCGGGGCCGCCCCGCTGTACATTCACATATACGATGGGCACCCGTGCGCTGGCGCAGAAGCTGACGCCCTCGCTCATCAGGCTGATGCCGCAGGAGGAGGAGCTGGTCATGGCCCGTGTGCCGGTACCGGCGGCGCCGTACACCATATTGATGGACGCGACCTCGCTCTCGCCCTGTACAAAGCTGCCGCCTACCTCCGGCAGCCGCCGTGCCAGATATTCCGGTATCTCGTTCTGCGGCGTGATAGGATAGCCGGCAAAGAACCGGCAGCCTGCCCGCACCGCTGCCTCAGCGATGGCCTCAGTGCCCTTCATAAATACTCTTGCCATGCTCCCGCCTCCTTATTTATACACTTCGATGGCCGCGTCCGGACACATACGTCCGCAGATGGCACAGCCGATGCAGTTTTCCGGGTGTGCGGCCACCACAAAGGGGTAGCCCTTGGAGTTGACCTCGTGTCCCACGGCCAATACGCCCTTGGGACAGAACTTCACGCAGTAGCCGCAGCTCTTGCAGCTCTCCGCGCGGATGGTGACTTGCGCCATTTCAATGCCTCCTTATCCTTCATCAAGTCCCGTCTCCGGGACGGTCATTCGCGGTGTGAGGGGCAGCAGCGGCAGCTCCGTCCGGCCCTCGACCTCCGGCAGCAGCGTCTCCGACACCGCCGCCGCCTCCACCTTTACATAGGGCGTCAGCAGCCGGAGCCCCTGCTCCACGCCCACTAAGAATTCCTCCGCCGTGGTGCCGATGCCCAGCGTGGGGTTCAGCAAAAAACGCGGCAGGCCCAGCCGCGCCGCCTTCAGCACGGCGCTCAGGGTCCCGTCGATGTGCTCCACCGTCCCCGACCAAGGCCGGTACGGGTTTACCACGAACCATGCATCCGCACTCTTCAGCAGGTGTGCGTATCCGCCGATGAGCCTTGCCCCCGTGTCGTTGCCGCCCACGTCCAGAATGACGCTCTTGCTCTTGTCCAGCAGCAGCGGCACCAGTCCGCCCACCTGCGTGGGCGCGTCGGCACACTGCTGCTCGAAGTGCACCGTCACCCCCGCGCCCTCCAAAAGGGCCGCCGCGTCCCTTGACCGCAACAGTGGCTTTGTCTGGTCCAGATCGAAGAAATGCACATCCCGTCTACGCTCCGCCGCCGTCAGCGCCCACTGCACCGCCAGCTCAGATTTGCCGCACCCGGCCTCGCCCAGAAATACCGTCACCCGCTGCGCCGGGTCCGGCGCATACCGTGCCATACCATCCCTCCTTTAGCCCTTCAAAGTGCTGTATAGTTACGAATACCATTATACCCGCCCGCTTTGCCCCTGCGAAGCGTAAATGCCCGTTATCCTATAAAGTTTTCTTATATCTGACGGCGTAAAAAAAGACCGGCACCCGCCGGTCTTTTTTCATATGCTTATCCGCCCAGATACGCCTTCTTGATGGCGTCGCTCTCCAGCAGCGCCGCGCCGGTGCCCTCCGTGACGATGCGCCCCGTTTCCAGCACATAGCCCCGGTCGGCCACCGCCAGCGCCGCCTGTGCGTTCTGCTCCACCAGAAGAATAGTGGTGCCGTCGGCGTGCAGCTGTCGAATGATGTCGAATATCTGCTCCACCAGCAGCGGCGCCAGACCCATAGACGGCTCGTCCAGCATCAGCAGCTTGGGATGGCTCATCAGCGCCCGGCCCATGGCCAGCATCTGCTGCTCGCCGCCGGACAGCGTCCCGGCCACTTGCTTCCGCCGTTCCTTCAGCCGCGGGAAGCGCTCGTACACGCTCTCGATGTCCGCGTTCAGGTCGCCACTCCGGCAATAGCCGCCCATGTCCAGGTTTTCCTGCACCGTCATGTGCTGGAAAATGCGCCGTCCCTCCGGCACCAGGGCCATGCCGCGCCCCACCAGCTTGTGGCTGGGCACGTGCCGCAGCTCCTCGTCCATGAAGCGCACGCTTCCCGTGCGGCTGCGGAGCAGCCCTGCCACGGTGTTCAGCGTGGTGGATTTGCCCGCGCCGTTGGCGCCGATCAGCGTCACCACCTCGCCCTGCTCCACGTGGAAGGACACGTCCTTCACCGCGTGGATGCTGCCGTAGTACACATTGATGTTCTCCACCTGCAGCACGCTGCTCATGCGCTCGCCTCCTTCTTCCGTCCCAGATACGCTTCAATGACCGCCGGGTCCGCCTGGATGTCCGCCGGTGTGCCCTTGGCGATGATGTGCCCGAAGTTCAGCACGCAGATACCCTCGCAGATGTTCATCACCAGGTTCATGTCGTGCTCGATCAGCAGCACCGCGATCTGGAACGTATCCCGTATCTTTCGGATGTTCTCCATCAGCTCCGCCGTCTCCGACGGGTTCATGCCCGCCGCCGGCTCGTCCAGCAGCAGCAGACACGGGTTCGATGCCAGCGCCCGCAGGATCTCCAGCCGCCGCTGCGCGCCGTAGGGCAGCGAGCCCGCCCGTTCATCGGCATGACTCTCCATGTGGAAGATGCTCAGCAGCTCCTCCGTCCGTTCCCGGGCGATGTGTTCCTCCCGCGCATACCTGGGGAAATGCAGGATACTGCCCGCCAGCCCGTAGCGCACCGAGTCGTTCATGGCCACCATCAGGTTCTCCGCCACCGTCAGATCATTGAACAGCCGGATGTTCTGGAACGTCCGGGCGATACCGGCCTTGTTTACCTGCGCGGTGGTCATGCTGTGGGTGTCCTTGCCATCCAGCAGGATAGCGCCCGCTGTGGGCTGATACACCTTCGTCAGCAGGTTGAACACCGTGGTCTTGCCCGCGCCGTTGGGGCCGATCAGCCCCGCGATCTCCGTCCGGCCGATGGTCAGATCGAAGTCCTCCACCGCCTTCAGCCCGCCGAAGGTCACGCCCAGCCCCACGCACTCCAGCACCGGGGACTTGTCGATGTCCCGTTCCGGCAGCAGCACGGAGGACTGGCGCTTCACCAATTTCGTTTTCATCGTCACAGCGCCGCACGCTCCTTTCGCCCGGGGGTCAGTTTTTCCTTAGCGGAGGCAAAAAACCGCTTCATCGTGGGGTTGTTCGTGGCCTGCATCACCAGGATCAGCACGATGGCATACACCAGCATACGGTAGTCCGCCACCTCACGCAGCGCCTCCGGCAGCACCGTCAGCACGATGGCCGAGATCACGGAGCCCGGCACGCTGCCCATGCCGCCCAGCACCACGATGACCAGGATCTCGATGGACATATTGTAATCAAAGGCAGCCGCCTTGATGTTGGCCAGTGAGTGGCCGTACAGCACGCCGGCACAGCCTGCGAAGAACGCCGCGATGACGAATACCGCCAGCTTGTACCATGTGACGTTCAATCCCACGGACTCCGCCGCGATGCGGTTGTCCCGGATGGCCATGATGGCCCGGCCGTACTTGGACCGCTTCAGGTTCAGCATCACCGCCACCGTCAGCAGCACCAGCACCGCGCCGTAGGGGAGAAGGTCCTTCGCCCCGGCGTAGATGGAGGAGGTGTCCAGACCCAGCGCGCCGCCGGTGATGTTCAGGTTTGTGATGATGTTCTTGATGATCTCGCCGCAGGCCAGCGTCACGATAGCCAGATAGTCGCCCCGCAGCCGCAGGGCCGGCAGTCCCACCAGCAGTCCGAAGACCGCCGCCATCAGGCCGCCCGCCAGCATACTCACCGGCAGGCGCACGCCCAGCGGCAGGGCGGTGGTGTGCAGCGCGATCGCCACCAGACACCCGGAGAACAGTCCCACGGACATGAAGCCCGCGTGGCCCAGGCTCAGCTCGCCCAGCAGGCCCACCACCAGGTTCAGCGACACCGCCATCACGATGTACACCGCAACGGGCACCAGCATATTCGTTACCTGCCGGGTCAGATGCCCGGTATACAGCAGCGCCGCCATTACCACAAACAGTGCGGCCACCGCCGCCACGGTCAGCAGGTCCGTGCGCTGTCTTTTTTTCTGTGTCAGCTGCATTTCCTTCACCTCACACCTTCTCCTGCATGGGCTTGCCCAGCAGGCCCGTGGGCTTGACCACCAGCACGACCACCAGCACGGCGAACACGATGGCGTCCGCCCACAGGGTAGAGATATACGTCTTGGACATCTGCTCGATCAGGCCCAGCAGTATGCCGCCCAGCATGGCGCCGGGGATGGAGCCGATACCGCCGAAAACCGCCGCCGTAAAGGCCTTGATGCCGGGCATGGCGCCGGTGGTGGGCTTGATGTACACATAGGTCATGCCGTAGAACATACTGGCGAAGGCCGCCAGCGCCGAGCCGATGGCAAACGTCAGCGTGATGGTCCTGTCCACGCTGATGCCCATCAGCGTGGCGGCGTCCTTGTCCTCGGACACGGCCCGCATGGCTTTGCCCAGCTTCGTTTTGTCGATGAACAGCGTCAGCGCTGCCATCAGCACCGCTGTCACCGCCAGCGTCAGCACGGTGATGCCGTCCACCTGCACGCCGCCCACGGAGAAGCTGCCCAGCTTTACCAATGTGGGGTAGGCCATCTGCTGCGAGCCGAAGAGCAGCAGCGCCGCGTTCTGCAAAAGATAGCTGACGCCGATGGCCGTGATGAGCACACTCAGCGGTGCCGCCTGCCGCAGGGGCTTATAGGCGCAGAACTCAATGACCACGCCCAACACCGCGCATACCACGATGCTGACGATCACCGTCACCCACGGGGACAGTCCCAGCTGCGCCACCGCCACAATGCCGCTGTATGCGCCCACCATGATCACGTCGCCGTGGGCGAAGTTCAGCATTTTGGCGATACCGTAGACCATGGTGTAGCCCAGCGCGATCAGCGCGTAGATGCTCCCCAGGCTCAGCCCGCTTATCAATGTTTGTATCAAATTCGTCATAGTCATCATTCCTTTGCATGGCGCCCGTTCCGCCCTCCCGGCGCAGCGCCGGGAGGGCGTATGGGCTTATTGTGAGGAAGATAGGTAGCTTACTTGCTTACGCCTCCGCGTCGGCCGCGGTATCCGCAGCGTCACCGCTCTCCGCGCCGGCGGCGTCATTGGCGTTGTCCTGACCGAACAGGGTGCCCACGCCGTTCTTGTAGAGGATGGCGCTGGCGGCCTTGTTGGTGTTGCCGTCGGCACTCCAGGTCATAGTGCCGGTCACGCCCTCCACGGTGATGGTGGGCATCACAGCGGCCAGGTCAGCGCCGGAGGTGCTGCCGTTGGCGGCCTCCACAGCGGCCTTGACGGCGTACACCGCGTCATAGGCATCCGCGGCGAACTGGTCGGGGGTGGCGTTGTAGGCGTCCTGGTATGCCTTCACAAAGGCCTGGACCTTGGGGTCGGCGGAATTCGCGGCGAAGGGGGTCATCATCAGCACGTTATCCGCGATGGTCACATCCTGGCTCACCTTGCCCAGGATGCCGTCCAGACCGTCAGCGCCGAAGAAGTACACATCGTCGGCAAACTTACCCTTGGCCTGGGTCAGGAAGGTGGAGGCCTCCTCCGCGTAGATGAGGATGAACACGACCTTCACGCCGGAGGAAGCAAGGGCGTTCACCTGGGTGGAGAAGTCGGTGCTGGTGGCGGTGGTGAAGGTCTGCGTCTCCTTGATGGTCACGCCGGTGTTCTGGCACTCGGCCACGAAGGCATTGTACAGACCCACAGAGTAGTCGTTGTCGCTCTGATAGAACACGCCTACTTCGGTGGCCAGGGCGTTGTCGGTGAGGTAGTCTGCTGCCGCGGTGCCCTGATAGGAATCGTAGAAGCAGATACGGAACGCCTTGTCGTTGCCGTCGATGCATTTGTCGGCGGAGCCAGTGGTCTCCATCACCAGCACGTCGTCGGCTTTGGCCGCCGCCACCACGGAGGCCGTCTCACCGGACAGCACACCGCCCAGGCACACATTCATGCCCCAGTCCATCAGCTTGCCGTAGGCCGCCACAGCACTCTCCGGGTCACCCTGAGAATCCTGGAAGTTGACCTCCAGCTGCTTGCCGTTCACGCCGCCGGCGGCGTTGATCTCCTTGACGGCCAGCTCCGCGCCGTGCTGTACGGACAGACCATAGTTGGCATAGCCGCCGGTCAGGGGGCCGACGCCGCCCAGCTTAATGGTCTCGGTGCCGCTGGCGTCGCCGCTGCCGCCGTTATCGCTCTTGCTGCCGCAGGCCACCAGGCTCAACGCCATCACAGCGGCTAAAAACATTGCAACTACTTTCTTTTTCATGGTTTTGTTCTCCTTTACGTTGGTTTTCTTAGGAACTATGCACCGGCGGCGTCTGCCGCAGGTATACAAAAAAGCGGCTCCGCCAATGGCGGAGCCGCTTCGCTGTATCAGGTGTCAGCGCGTCATGCGGTTATCCGTGCCAATGGCGTATGTGCAGAGGCGGCCAGTACCAGCAGTACCAGCACCAGAGCGCAAATAATAATGGACGCCATAATAATGGCGCCCAGCACGGACAGGATGACAGTATGAGAAGCGGCGCAGGCGCAGCAGAAAGCAGCACCGGCGCAGGCGGCGGTCATCATGGTATTCATGGCTTTGTTCATGGTCTTGGTCATCACGGCCGCCTCCTTTCGCTTCGGAAATGTTGGGCCTATTGTAGCAAAGCGAAATTCCAAAGTCAACCGTGTTTTCACAAAAAACATCATCATATCGCACAATCGGTCACAATATGCATTGTGCAATATGCATAAAAACGAACCACTTTCTCCCAGAAACTGGAAATTCCACGGCCGCAGCCGGTCTGCCGCTCTGAACACAAAAAAACGATATAGACGGACAAACATACGACAATACCGAACAATGCCCCTTGCATTTTCTGCGTTATCCTGTAAAATAGACAGCGAACCTCCGCGCGGTACGCGCGGAAGCGGAACAGACTGAAAAGGGAGGCCCGTCCATGCATACGCCCCGGCACCCCACACGCAGCATAACGATCATGGCGTCAGCGCTGCTGGCGCTGTTTCTGCTGTCCTTCGTGCTGGGCCGCTACGGCGTCCCTCTGGGCGAGGTGGTAAAGATACTCCTCTCCCGCGTCTTTTCTATTGAACAGACCTGGACGGACAACATGGCCATCGCCGTGTGGAATGTCCGCCTGCCCCGCATCCTGCTGGCCTGCCTGGTGGGCTGCGGCCTCTCCGCCGCCGGCACCGCCTACCAGACCGTGTTCCAGAACCCCATGGCCGCACCGGATATCCTGGGCGCGTCCTCCGGTGCCTGCTTCGGTGCGGCGCTGGCGATCCTGACGGGCCAGAGCACCGTGATGGTCACCGTTTTCGCCTTCCTGGCCAGCCTGCTGTCCGTGGCCCTGGTCTATCTGGTGGGCCGCCGATCCCGGGGCAGCCGTGTGGTGAGCCTCCTGCTGGCCGGTATCATGGTAGGCTCGCTGTTCTCGGCCTGTACCTCCTATATCAAGCTGGTGGCCGATCCCACCAACCAACTGCCCCAGATCACCTACTGGCTCATGGGCAGCCTCTCCGGCACCCGTATGCACACCGTCGCCTTTGCCGCCGTCTGTATGGCGGCAGGGCTGACGCCCCTGCTGCTGCTCCGCTGGCGCATGAACCTGCTGACCCTCTCGCCGGATGAAGCCCGCGCCATGGGCGTCCACACGGACCGCCTGCGTCTGGCGGTGATCCTCTGCGCCACGGTGCTGACGGCCTCCGCCGTCTCCGTCTCCGGCATGATCGGCTGGGTGGGTCTGGTGATCCCCCATCTCAGCCGCCGCCTCGTGGGTAACGACTGCCGCAGGCTCCTGCCCATGGCCTGTCTGTTCGGCGCGGCCTTTCTGCTGCTGGTGGACGACCTGGCCCGCACCCTTGCGGCGACGGAGATTCCCATCGGTATCCTGACGGCCTTCGTGGGCGCGCCGTTCTTTATCTACCTCATGGTGAAGGGAGGCGACCGCCTGTGACCCTCACGGTATCGCACCTGACCTTCGCTTATCCCAAGGCCCCGCCGGTGCTGGAGGATGTCTCCTTCACCGTGCCCGCCGGTGATTTCCTCTCTGTGCTGGGTGCCAACGGCGCCGGCAAGAGCACCCTCTTCCGCTGCCTGCTGGGCGGCCTGGAGGGCTACACCGGCGCCATCTTGCTGGACGGCCGCGACGTGCGGACCTTCTCCCGCCGGGAGCTGGCGGCCCGCATCGCCTACATCCCGCAGATACACCGTCCCACCTTCGGCTATTCCGTGCTGGACACCGCCCTCATGGGCCTGACCCGGCACTTGTCCCCGTTCCAGAGCCCCTCCAAGGCCCTGGAGCAGCAGGCTCTGACCGCCCTGGAGCAGCTGGGTGTGGCCCACCTGGCGCAGCGGAACTTCGCCGCCCTCTCCGGCGGCGAGCAGCAGTTGGTGCTCATTGCCCGCGCCCTGTGCCAGCAGTCGGAGCTCCTCATCATGGACGAGCCCACCGCCTCTCTGGATTACGGCAACCAGCTCCGTGTGCTGGAGCAGGTGCGTTCCCTGTCGGAGCAGGGCTACACCGTCCTGCTCTCCACCCACGATCCCCAGCACGCCCTGCGTTTTTCCCGCCGCGTCCTGGCCCTGCAAGGGGGCCGCGTGGCGGCGGAGGGCGATACCCGGAGCGTGCTGACGCCGGACCTGATCCGGCAGCTCTACGGTGTGGAGTCCGTGCTGCTGGATACGCCCGACGGCGCGGCCCTGCTGCCGGTGCGGGGAGGTGACCGCCATGTTTAGCTGGTCAGCGGACACTGTCCGCTTCATGGCCGATGCCTGCCGCCGCACCGACTTCCACGAAAAGCTGACGGCGCTGCTGCTGCCGTACCTGAAGCCCACGGATCATATCTGCGACGCCGGCTGCGGCCTGGGATACCTGTCCCTGGCCCTGTCGCCCCATGCGGCCCGTGTCACGGCGGCGGAGCGCGACGCTGCCGCCCTGGCGGTGCTGCGGCAGGAGCTGGACGCCCGGGGCATTGCCAATGTGACGCCCCTGTGCACCGATGTGCTGGCCTATACGCCGCCGGTGCCCTTCGACGCCATGGTGTTCTGCTTTTTCGGCAGCATGGAAGAGATACTGGCCGCTGCCCTCCGCCAATGCCGTGGCACGGTGCTGGCCGTGGTGCGTGACGACGTGTGCCACCGCTTTTCCGGGGCACCCCGTGCGCCGGGCCGCCATAGCTTCGATGCCGCCTGCGGTGTGCTGGACGCCCACGGTATCCCCTATACGGCGCAGCGTGCGGCGCTGGACTTTCCCCAGCCCTTCCGCACCCTGGAGGATGCCCGGACATTCCTGACCCTCTATGGCGGGGGAGCGCCTGCGGAGGACGATCTCCGCGCCAAACTTATTTCCACCGGCGATCCGGACTTCCCGTGGCAGCTGCCCGGCGTCCGCCGCTTTGGAATGATTGCATTTTCAACAGAAGAAGGAGAACACATATGAACAAGACAAAACGATTTCTGGCGCTGGTCCTGGCGCTGGTGATGAGCCTGACCCTGTTTGCCTGCGGCCGGAAGGCCCAGGACGACAAGACCGACGACAGCACCCGGACAGAGGACACCACCCGCGTGTTCACCGACTCCTGCGGCCGCGAGGTCACCGTCCCCACCGATATCCAGAAGGTCGCCGTCTCCGGCCCTCTGGCCCAGATGGTGGTCTTTGCCATCGCCCCGGACAAGATGGTGGGTGTGGCCAATGCCTGGGACAAGACCGCCGAGAATTACTTTGACCAGAAGTATCTGGACCTGCCCCTGCTGGGCCAGCTGTACGGCGGCAAGGGCGAACTGAACCTGGAGACGCTGCTGACGGCCGATCCCGACGTGGTCATCGATGTGGGCGAGCCCAAGAGCACCATGGCGGAGGACCTGGACGGCCTGCAGGAACAGACCGGAATCCCCTTTGTCCACATTGACGCCTACCTGGCCTCCATGGACGATACCTATGCCATGCTCAGCGACCTGCTGGCTATGCCCAACGAGGGTCAGGCCCTGGCCGACTACTGCCGCAATGCCTATGACACCGTCAAGGCCATCGTGGACGGCGTGGAGAAGGCCGATGTCCTGTATATCACCGGTGAAGAGGGCCTGAACGTCATCGCCAGGGACTCCTATCACGCCGAGGTTGTCGATATGCTGTGCAATAATCTGGCTGTGGTGGACGAGCCCTCCTCCAAGGGTACCGGCAACGAGGTGGACATGGAGCAGATCCTGAACTGGGACCCCTCTATCGTGTTCTTCGCCCCCGGCAGCATTTACAGCACCGTGGCCGATAACGAGAACTGGCAGACCATACCTGCCATCAAGGACGGCAAGTATTACGAGGTGCCCTTCGGCCCCTACAACTGGATGGGCTTCCCGCCAAGCGTCCAGCGCATCCTGGGTATGCAGTGGATGGCCAAGGTCCTGTACCCCGAGGCCGCTGACTACGATATGTATGAGGTCGCCCAGACCTATTTCCAGCTGTTCTACCACTGCGACCTGACCATCGACCAGTACAACGCGCTGGTGGACAATTCTCTCCCCGCTGTGGAGGCCGCCGGCTGAATAAACGAACAGGGAGCGGCACCGCCGCTCCCTATGACCCTTGAAAGGAGACACATATGAACAACATCTTCCAGACACTGCTCTACCAGCGGGAAAAGCAGAAGGACACCGTGCTGGCCACCATCGTGTGGGATGACGGCTCCGCCCCCCGCGGCGCGGGCAGCCAGATGCTGGTGGGGGCGGAGGGTCTGCTCTCCGGCACCATCGGCGGCGGCGCGGTGGAACTGCGGTCCATTCAGCTGGCCCGGGCGCTGCTGGCCGGTCAGCACGTGGACGTCCTGTATGACTTCAAGCTCTCCCGTGACGGTGAGCTGGGCATGGCCTGCGGCGGCGATGTGACGGTGCTGTTCACTCCCGCCCGGTTGTCGGATCGCGTCTGGGACGCGCTGGCGGCGGAGGTGCTGCGCTGTGTGCGTGACCGTGTGCCCGGCTGGCTGGTGCTGCCGCTGGACGGCGCCGCACCCCATATCGCCGAGACGGCGGAGACAGGCGAGGGCGTGTTCTCCCTGCCGCTGCCGGTGGGGGAGCGCGCGGTCATTTTCGGCGCGGGACATATCGCTCGTGCGCTGACGCCTCTGCTGCGGACGATTGGCTTCCGTCCCGTGGTGGTGGATGATCGGCCGGGCTTTGCCACGGCGGAGCATTTTCCCCAGGCGGACCGGACCATCTGCGGCGACTTTGACCGCATCAGCGACTACCTGACGCTGACGCCGGAGGACTATGTGGTCATCATGACCAACGGCCATGAGCACGACTTTCAGGCGGAGGTGCAGGTGCTGCGGGGCGAGACGGCCTATGTGGGCGTCATCGGCTCCCGGAAGAAAACGGCCTTTGTGAACCAGCGCCTGCGGGAGGCGGGCATTCCCGAGGAGAAGATCACCTTTGTCCACACGCCGGTGGGCACACCCATCAAGGCCGTGACGCCGGAGGAGATCGCCGTGTCCATCGCCGGTGAGATGATCTGCGTCCGTGCCGCACGGCGCGAAGCGGCAGGGGAGGTACACCATGGCTGCCCCATGCACTGACCATCTGTTCCTCACCGGTGACAAGGGCGTGGGCAAGTCCACGCTGGCGCGCTGCCTGCTGGCCGGGCATACACCCTGCGGCTTCCGCACGGTGCGGGTAACAGGAGTGCTGGACCGGCCCTCTGTGCATCTGCTGCCCGCGGTGGGCGGAGTACCGTCGGCGGAGAATTTGCTGTTCTACTGCGGCGCTTATTCCTGCGAGAGGTTCGACACGCTGGGCACGGCGGCCCTGCGTGACCGTGACGGGGACGTCCTGCTGATGGACGAGCTTGGGCCGGCGGAGTCCGGTGCCAAAAAATTCTGCGAAGCGGTGCTCGCGGCCCTGGACGGTGACCTTCCCGTTCTGGGCGTCCTGCAAAAGGCGGACACGGAATTTCTCCGGGCGGTGGCCGGTCATCCCCGGGTGCGTCTGGTGACCGTCACCGTGGAAAACCGGGACGAGCTGTGCCGTACCATGAACCTTTAACAAACGCTGCGCTATGGTGTACCACAGGTGACAAAAAGGTATAAATAAGAGCGCAGGAGAGCGCCAACAAAAGCAGCCTAAAGTAAACGAAAGTGACATGCACCGTCAAAGGACGCGGGAAGATCCCGCGTCCTTTTTTCGACTTTTACTTCCCATAAGGGACGGTTTGCGGTATACTATGGGGGAGAAAACAGGGGAGGTGACGCGGTGAAGCTGCGTATCATCACCGGCCGCGCCGGTGCGGGAAAAAGTAAGCTGGTGCTCGAAACCATTGCGGCACAACGGTTTGAGTGCCCGCAGATTTTGCTGGTACCGGAGCACGCCACCCACGAGGCGGAGCTGGATCTCTGCCGTGCGCTGGGGGATACCGCCAGCCGTGACGGGGAGGTGCTGAGCTTCCAGAGCCTTGCCACCCGCGTACTGTCACAAACCGGAGGCATATCCGATATAACGTTAGATAATGGTGGTAAAATACTGATAATGCGCCGCGCCTTGCAGGAAGTTTCATCATATTTGACGGTGTTTTCCAAGCCGTCACAGCGCCCGGCCTTTCTGCGGGAGCTGGTGGCCCTGGCCGATGAGTTGTATGCTTATAAAATCGCGCCGTCCCTTCTGCTGCAACAGGTTCAGGATATTCCGGGCGCCGCCGGAGATAAGCTGCGTTCTACGGCGCTGCTGTTCGGCGCTTATGACGCGCGACTCCAAGGCGGTGACTTTGATGCCCGGTCAAAAGTGCAGAAACTCTGCGATAAACTGCCGAATTCGGACTATTTATGCGGAAAAGATATCTACATTGATGGGTTTTCCTATTTCAACCGAACGGAGGAGGATATCATTGCCGCCGCGCTGAAACAGGCCAACTCTGTTACAGTGACTCTGCTGGGCGATGACAGCGACCCGCAGCTCTTCCGCAACGGCATACAGCAGCGGGAACGCCTGCGCAGACTGGCAAAGGACGCCGGTTGTAGTTGTGAAGTAGAAAACCTTGTCAGGAACAGCGACACAGCGTTTTCACACCTGGAGCGATACTTCCTCGGCGCGGAAAAAGCGTGGACAGGCAGCACGCCGTCCATCACCTTGTATCAGGCCAACACCGCCTATTCCGAGGTGGAATATGTGTCTGCGCAGCTGCGGGCGCTGGCACAAAAGGGTGTTCGCTGGCGTGAGATGGCCGTGGCGGCGCGGAATATGGAGGTATATGGCCCGTTGCTGGAGGCCGTGTTCCGCCGGGACGATGTTCCCGCCTATATCAGCCGCCGGAGCGACATTTTGGAGCAGCCGGTCCTGACGCTGCTGCTGTCCGCCGTCGACGCAGTGACAGGCGGCTTTGAGTATGAGGACGTGTTCCGGTGCCTGAAGACCGGCATGACAGACCTGACAGCGGCGGAATGCGATCTTCTGGAAAACTATGTGATCCGTTGGGAAATTCGGGGCAATATGTGGCTGCGGGACGCCGACTGGACGGCAGACCCGGATGGATACAGCGGAGAGATGACCGACTATCGCCGGGAACAGCTGGCCGAGATAAACGCGGTCAGAAGAAAAGTCAGAAAACTGTTTCTTACCCTGAGTGATGGGATAAAATCAAATAAAACGGTAAGCGGTAAAGCTGAAGCACTTTACAGATTTGCGGAGGACGCCGGTACACCGGCCGTGTTGGAACAGCGGGAGAAAGAATTGCTGGAGCAGGGGCAGATGCAGGCGGCAGAGGAGTATGCCCAGCTGTGGCGGATATTCTGTGATGTGCTGGATCAGTTCGTGGCGCTTTTGGGTGACACGGAGGTGGACGGCGATGAGTTTGCGCGGCTGCTGCGGCTGACGCTGAGCCAGTATGCCGTGGCCACCATACCCGCTGCGCTGGATCAGGTAAAGGTAAGCCCCTTGACGCGCAATGACCGCCATACAGTGCGGCATCTTTTCCTGCTGGGCGCCAATGACCATGTGCTGCCCACGGTGGAGAAGGGCGGCGGTATATTGGACGAACAGGAGCGTGAGCTTTTGCAGCAGCAGGGAATCTTGCTGTCCGACGCCACGTTCGACCCGCTGAGCAATGAGCTGCAGAATATCTATGCCGCCTTGGCCCAGCCAACGGAGACACTGACCGTGTCCTGGTGCGCCGGCGATGAGTCGGGGGCGAAGCTGCTGCCGTCCTTTGTGGTAGAGCGTATCCGCAAGCTGTTCCCTCAAGTGGAAATACAACGGGAAGACGGCGCGTACCGCTGCGGACTGCCTGCGGCAGCGCTGGCACTGGCGGGACAGCGGCCCGGCGGTGCGCTGTGGCGTTATTTTGAGATGCATGGACAGGGCGGTACGCTGGAGAAGATGGCAGCGGCCCGGGCTATGGGCCGGGGAAGGCTGTCACCCGGGGCGGTACGCAGCCTGTACGGCAGTACGCTGGCCATGTCCGCCTCGCGGCTGGACCAGGTGAAGAGCTGTCACTTTGGCTATTTCATGGAGTACGGCCTGCGGGCCAGGGAACGGACAAAGGCGGATTTCCAGGCGCCGGAGGTGGGGACGTTTATCCACTATCTGCTGGAGAATGTCCTGCGGGAGGTAGAGCAGCAGGGGAAGCGGCCGGAAAGACCGGCGCTGGCGGCGTTGGTGCGGCGGTATACGGATGAGTATGTCCGGACGGTCATCGACGGCTACGGCGAGAAGAGCGCACGGTTCCGGTATCTGTTTTCCCGGCTGCGGGAGACGGCGTTGGTCATTGTTGAGAACGTGCTGGATGAGCTGGAGCATTCGGATTTCCGGCCTGTGGCCTTTGAATTGGGCTTCGGCGGCAAAAACGGACAGCTACCTGCCGTCACGGTGACGGCGGGAGATATCACGCTGTCCGTCACCGGTAAGGTGGATCGGGTGGACGGCTGGCTGAAGAACGGGAAGCTATATCTGCGAGTAGTGGACTACAAAACCGGGAAAAAGGCTTTTGATCTGGCGGATGTGCGCTACGGCCTGGGTATTCAGATGCTGCTGTATCTTTTCGCACTGCAGCGGTACGGCGGGGACTATTTTGGGGCGACGGTGGAGCCGGCGGGAGTGCTGTACCTGCCGGCGAGGGACGTCGTTAAAAAGGCGGATCGGGCCATCGCGCCGGACAAGCTGGCCGCGCTGCTGCGGGGCGAGCTGCGTCGGACGGGCATGGTGCTGTCCGACCCAGAGGTGCTGACAGCCATGGAGCACAGTGCGCTGGAGTCACCCTGCTATTTGCCTATTGCAGTGAAAAAGGACGGTTCGGTCAGCGGTTTGGCGGCCAGTGTGTTGGCGGATGCGGCCCAGATGGGCAAAATGGGCCGGTATGTGGACGAGCTGCTGCGGAAGGTAGCCCGGGAGCTGGGCGATGGCAATATTGACGCAGATCCATGCTGCAGGGGGCCTCAGGAAAGTGCCTGCGACTGGTGTCCCTTCGCGTCGGCCTGCTGGTTTGACGAGAAACGTGACAAGCCCCATTATCTGCAAAAGACCACGCCGGAAGAATTCTGGCAGCGGGTGGACGAGGAGGTGACGCGCCGTGGCTGACATCCAACTGACGGCACAGCAGCGTGGGGCAGTGGAGGACCGGGGCGGCAGCCTGCTGGTGTCCGCCGCCGCCGGATCCGGCAAGACGAAGGTGCTGGTAGAGCGTGTGTTCGCTTATCTGACGGAGGAACACTGCCACATAGACGATTTCCTTATTATCACATTTACCCGCGCCGCTGCCGCCGAACTGCGGACAAAGCTGGCCGCAGAGCTGGCGAAGCGGGTGGCACAGGACCCGGAGAACAGTCACCTGCGGCAGCAGATGTTCCGGGTGTATCAGGCGGACATCAAGACGGTGGACGGCTTCTGTGCAGGGCTGCTGCGGGAGCATATCCATCTGCTGGAGCCGGTGGATGGGCGGAGTCTGACGCCGGACTTCCGTATCCTGGATGAGACGGAGGCCGGCGTGCTGAAGCAGCGGGCACTGGAGGATGCACTGGAGGCGTTCTATCAGCGGATCGAGCAGGGGGACGAAGGCTGCCGGGCGTTGGCGGAGACGCTGGGCTTCGGCCGGGATGACCGGGCGTTGGCGGCGCTGGTGCCGGAGCTGCACGGAAAATTGCAGAGCCATCCCTACCCGGACAAGTGGTTGGAGAAGGCTGCGGAGAGCTGGGCGAACCTGCCGGAACGGCTGGGCGACAGCGTGTACGGCCGGACGATCATGGAGGACACGGTGCGCCGCGCCAGTTACTGGGCGGGGCGGCTGGAACGCGCCGTGAAGGAAATGGAAGACTGCGAGAGCGTGTATAACGCCTATGGAGATCGGTTTTTGGAAACGGCGGCGCAGCTGCGGGAATACGCGGCCGCGGCCCGGGAAGGCTGGGATGCCATGGGCTGTGTGCATCCGGCCTTCCGGCGGATGGGCGTGGTGAAGGGGGACGAATGCGCCGGGGCGAAGGACGCGGCGCGGGCGGTGCTGGAAAAGTGCCGTGACGCATTGAAGAAGCTGTCCGCGCCGTATCAGACGGCGGAGACGGAGTTGCTGGGCGATCTGCAGGTCATCGCGCCCGCTATGCGGGCGCTGCTGGCACTGACAGGGGACTTCGACAAGCGGTTCCGGGCAGAGAAGGTGCGGCGGAACGCTATGGATTTCTCTGACCAGGAACACTACGCCGTGCAGATGCTGTGCCGCCAGGACGGAACGCCCACGGAGCTTGGCGAGCAGGTGTCCCGGCGGTACCGGGAGATCATGGTGGACGAGTATCAGGACACTAATGAAGTGCAGAACTGTATCTTCCGGGCGGTATCGCGGCAGGGAGAGAATATCTTTGCCGTGGGCGATGTGAAGCAGAGCATCTACCGGTTCCGGCTGGCGGAACCGGGGATATTCCTGGAAAAATACAGGACTTATGCCGATGCGGACCACGCTGCGCTGGGTGCGCCGCGGCGGCGGGTACTGAGCCGGAACTTCCGGTCACGCCGGGAGGTGCTGGCGGCTGCGAACTTTGTGTTCGCGGCGCTGATGTCCCGGGAAATGGGCGAGCTGGATTATACAGAGGAGCAGCATCTTCACTTTGGGGCGGAATACTATCCGGAGGTGCCGCGGGAGACGGAGTTCCACTATCTGGCTGTGGAGGACACACCGGAGCAGCGGTTCGACCGGGCGGAGGCCGAGGCGCGGTTTGTGGCAAAGCGTATTCGCCGTATGCTGGACGAAGGGTTCACTGTCCGGGGTGAGGACGGCACCATGCGTCCGGCAGCACCGGAGGATATCGTGATACTGATGCGCTCACCCAGCGCCCGGCAGACGGTATTCGCCGCCGCCTTGGCACGGGAGGGGATCCCCTGCGACGGCGGGGAAAGTGAGGATTTCTTCTCGGCGATGGAGGTCGCAGTGGTATTGTCACTGCTGGAGGTGGTGGATAACCCACGGCAGGATGTGCCGCTGATCGCGGTGCTGCGTTCGCCACTGGTAGGCATGAGCGCCGACCGGTTGGCGGAGATACGGGCCGTACAGCGTGAGGGGGATTATTACGAGGCGCTGCGGCAGGATGAGGGTGAGGACGCGCAGGCGTTCCTGTCGCTGCTGCATGAGCTGCGGCAGGTGGCGCGGGAACTGTCCGCCGATAAGCTGCTGTGGTATATCTATGACCGCTGCCGGGTGCAGGCGATCTTCGGTGCCATGGAGGACGGTACAGCCCGCCAGGCGCGTCTGAGGGCACTGTATGACTATATACGACGGCTTGTGCAGGGCGGCAGAACGAGTCTGTTTGACTGTGTACGGCAGGTACGGCAGCTGCTGGAAAGCGGCGATGCGCCGGCCATTACCGCTGCAGGTGCAGCGGGCGGTGTGCGCTTGATGAGCGTGCATAAGTCCAAGGGACTGGAGTTTCCGGTGGTGTTCCTGGCTGACTTGAACAGGAGCTTCAACCGACAGGACCTGGATCGACCGGTGCTGGTCCATCCCCAGCTGGGCGTTGGTGCGGAGCGCGTGGAGGTGGAACGCCGGCTGCGGTACGACACCGTCTCCAAAACGGCGCTGGCGCTGACGCTGGAACGGGAAGCCAAGGCGGAGGAGCTGCGGATACTGTATGTAGCCATGACCCGTGCACAGGAGAAGCTCATCATGGTATGCTCGCGGAAAAACCCGGAGAAGCACCTGAAGGAGCTGTGTGCACTGGCAGAACTGCCGGCGCCGCCGGAGGCGGTGGCCGCGGTAAACTGCCCGGGCGATTGGCTGCTGCTGGCACTGCTGAGCACATATCAGGCAGGGGTGTTCCACGATTACACCGGGGTACGTCCCGCGGTACTGTACGACGGGCCGGAGGGCTTAGCGCTGCGGCTGCACCGCATCAGCGGTGAGGAGGACGGCGGTGCGGCGATGCCGGCGGAGGAGCCGGAAGCGCGGGCACCGGATCCGCAGCCGGACGAGGCGGCGCTGGCGTTCCGGTACAGTCACAGAGCGGCGACAGTGACGCCCTCCAAGGTGACGGCTACCCAGCTGAAGGGGCGGGCCATCGATCAGGAGATCGCCGAGGGGACACTGCCGGCGCGGCGGACCGCCGCACCGGAGAAACCGCGGTTTTTGCAGGAAAAGCGCGGACTGACCGGGGCAGAGCGCGGTACAGCCATGCACCTGGCGATGCAGTTTCTGCCGCTGGATACTCCTGCGGTACCAGAGGCAGTGACGGCTTTTGCGGAAAGACTGACGGCCCGACGGCTGCTGACGCCGGAGCAGGCTGCGGCGCTGGATATCCCGGCGCTGGCGCGGTTTTTGGCGTCGTCGCTGGCAGAGAGGATACGGACTGCGCCACAGGTGTGGCGGGAGTACCGCTTCGCGTTGCTCACCGATGCGGGTATTTATGACGTCGCGGCAGCAGGGGAGGAGATACTCCTGCAGGGCGTGGCAGACTGCGTGTTTGAGACGACGGCGGGTTTGACGGTGGTGGATTTCAAGACTGATCGGGTGACAGCGGCAGAGGCGTCCCAGCGGGCGGAGGCCTATCGGCCGCAGCTGGACGCTTACGCCGGAGCGCTGTCGCGGATACTGGAAAAGCCGGTGACGGAGCGCATTCTGTATTTCTTCGCCTGCGGAGAAGAAATTTCTTTGTGAAAATAGCGAAAAATGCTTGCATTTGCGGGAAGAGTGTGCTATTATCACAGTTGCGTTTGCGGCGATGCCGCGGCGACGAGTGAACCAGAAAGGGGTGAACAAGAGCAATGAAGGAAGGAATCCATCCCAATTATCAGCAGACTACTATCAAATGCGCCTGCGGTAATGTGATTGAGACAGGTTCTACGAAGAAGGATATTCGCGTGGAAGTCTGCTCTAAGTGTCACCCCTTCTTCACCGGCAAGCAGAAGCTGGTGGATACCGGCGGACGCGTTGCCAAGTTCAACAAGCGTTTCGGCCTGGACAAGTAAGGATACACCACTTTGCAAGACCTGTACCAATGGTGCGGGTCTTGTTTTTTATTTTACTTTTGCGCCGGGATGGGGTATAATCGTGGAAAATCATCATAACGAGGACGACTATGGAACGAAAAACCATTGAAGAAAACAAAAACGGTGCGCGGGACTACGCGGTGCTGGTGGGGCTGCGGTCCCCGGTACTTGGTGCGGACAGCGCCGACGAGGAGAGTCTGGCGGAGTTGGCGGCTTTGGTGGAGACGGCGGGCGGTGAGTCCGTGGGTATGATCCTGCAGAGCCGGGAGAAACCAGACCCCCATAGCTTCATCGGCGAGGGAAAAGTGGAGGAGGTCAAGCGCATGGTGGAGAACAGTGAGGCCACCATGGTGATCTTTGACAACGATCTGTCCCCGTCTCAGGTGCGGGTGCTCACAGAGCTGTGCGGTGTGCAGGTGCTGGACCGCAGCGGCCTGATCTTGGATATCTTCGCCCAGCGAGCCCGGACAAAGGAGGGCTGCCTACAGGTAGAGCTGGCGCAGTATCAGTATCTGCTGCCCCGGCTGATCGGTATGTGGTCTCATCTGGAACGGCAGGGCGGCACCGGCGGCTCGCCCATCGGCACGAAGGGCCCCGGTGAGACGCAGCTGGAGACGGACCGGCGGCACATCCGGCGGAAGATCGACAAGCTGAAGGAGGAACTGGAGGAGGTGCGGCGCGTCCGCGCCACCCAACGTCAGCGGCGGCGGAAGAACGAGATACCCGTGGTGGCCATCGTAGGCTATACCAACGCGGGCAAGTCCACACTGCTCAACGCCATCACCGGCGCGGACATACCGGCCAACAACCGGCTTTTCGACACGCTGGACACCACCACGCGGCTGCTGACCGTCAGCGATACGCTGGATGTAGTCATCTCCGACACGGTGGGATTTATCCGCAAGCTGCCCCATCAGCTGGTCGAGGCTTTCAAGGCCACGCTGGAGGAATTGGAGTACGCCGATCTGCTGCTGCACGTCATCGATGCCAGCAATCCGGAGTGGCAGGAACAGGCGCGGATCGTGGATGATCTGATCCGGGAGCTGGGGGCGGAGAATATCCCTTGCATTCGGGTGTACAATAAGTCCGATTTGGCGTTTGCCTTCCAGCGGGACAAGGAGGGGGACGCAGTATCCGTGTCCGCAAAGACCGGCGAGGGGTTGGACAGACTGCTCTCCGCCATTGACAAAAAGCTGGACAAGGGTACGAAACGGGTGACGCTGCACCTGCCCTATGACAAGGTCGGGGCACTGGACAGCCTGTACCGGGAGGCCAAGGTGGAGTCCGTGGAGTACGGCGAGACGGTGGACGTGGTGGCGGTGTGTACGCCCCGAATCATCGGCCAGCTGAAGGACTATATCGAAGGTTGGACGGAGCCGAAGGAGGAGTGGGAATGAGCGATTTCCGCGTACCCTTTGGCCCGTCAGAGACGGAGTTCACCGAAAAACGATCCCGTTTTATCGGCCATCTGCTGCCGGTGGAGACGGAGGAGCAGGCGCGGGAATTTATCGCGCAGATGAAGAAAAAATACTATGATGCGCGGCACAACTGCTGGTGTTATCTCATCGGCGGTGATACGATGCGCTACGGTGACGATGGCGAGCCTCAGGGCACGGCGGGACAGCCTATGCTGAACGTGTTTCAGCGGGAAAACGTCACCAACGTGGTGTGCGTGGTCACGCGGTACTTCGGCGGGATCTTGCTGGGGGCCGGCGGGTTGACGCGGGCGTATTCCAAAAGCGCCCGCGATGCGCTGGTGGCGGCAGGCGTGTCGGAGATGGGCCTGTGGGCCATGGCGGACATTCCGTGCCCCTACGCGCTGTTCGAGCGTGTGCGTGGTGAGGTAACAGCCCTGGGCGGCACGGTGGACAGCGCCGATTACGGCGCGGACATTCGGCTGACGGTTTCGCTGCCGGCAGAGAACACTGCGGCGCTGCGGGAACGACTAACGGAGCTGTCGGCAGGCGGCATCGTGCTGACGGTAACGGCGGAGGCATACCGGCCGGGTCCGAAAACAGAACTATGAATACAGCGTCCCCGGCGTGATCGGTGCCGGGGACGCTGCACATTTTGGACGGGATAGCATAGAATGGCGTGAATACAAAGGAGGTGCCAGCATGGAGGAATATCTCATCACCGCCCGGTCCGTGACCCAGGCGCAGCGTATGGCGCAGCTGCTGGAGCGCCGGGGTGTGCGTGCCGTGGTGGGCCGTGCGCCTATGGGCCTGACCGGTAAGGGGTGCGGCTATGTGCTGCGGCTGCGGGGACAGAACCGCACGGTAGCGGCTCTGCGGCTGCTGCGGGAGGCGGGCTTTGCACCCGCGCAGGTATTTGTTCGTCAGGATGATGGGTATAGTGAGGTTGAGCTATGATCTATTTTGATGCGGGGGCCACGACGCTGCAAAAGCCGGAGACGGTGGCACGGGCTATGTACCGTGCGGTGGGGCAGCTATCCTCGCCGGGGCGGGGGAGTTATCCGGCCACGCGGGCGGCGGAGGAAACAGACCTGCAATGCCGCACACTGGCAGCAAAGCTGTTTGGCGTGACTGATCCGGCGCGAGTGGTGTTCACCTCCTGCGCTACACATGGGCTGAACATTGCCGTGCATACGCTGGTGAAGCCCGGCGGACGGGTGATCATCTCGGGATATGAGCACAACGCTGTTACCCGGCCGCTGCACGCTATCCCCGGCGTGGAGCTGACGGTAGCGGATGGGCCTTTGTTTGATGGGGAGGAGATGGTACGGCAGTTCGCCGCTGCGCTGGCGTGTCCGGCGGACGCGGTGATCTGCACACACGTGTCCAACGTGTTTGGCTTCCGACTGCCGGTAGAGCGCATCGCGGCGCTGTGTCGGGAGAAGGGTGTGCCATTCGTGCTGGATGCGTCGCAGTCTGCGGGGATGCTGCCGGTAGACATGGATGCGCTGGGCGCGGCGTTTATCGCCATGCCGGGGCATAAAGGACTGTACGGGCCGCAGGGCACGGGGCTGCTGCTGTGCGGCGCGGAGCCGGAGCCACTGCTGCGGGGCGGCACGGGGTCGCAGTCGATCCTGCAGGAGATGCCGGAGGAGCTGCCGGACCGGCTGGAGGCCGGGACGCACAATATGCCGGGGATCGCAGGGCTGTTGGAAGGGCTGCGGTTTGTGGAGCAGCAGGGCGTGGGACGTATTGCAGGGCACGAGAGACACCTGACGCGACATATGGCGGCACGGCTGCGGGATATTCCCGGTGCGGAGGTGTTCTATACCCCGGAGGATGGGGCACAGACAGGTGTGCTGAGCTTTCGCCTGGACGGTTGGGACTGCGAGGCGCTGGGCGAAGCTCTTGCGGCGCAGGGCGCGGCGGTGCGGGCGGGACTCCACTGTGCGCCTCTGGCGCACCGCACGGCGGGAACGCTGGAGACGGGCACTGTGCGGTGCAGCTTTTCGGCTTTTAACACCACCGCGCAGGTGGAGCACTTTGCCCATATTTTGCGGCAAATCGTTCGTTAAACTGCAAAACTGTTCACATAATTTTTTGTTGCATTTTCCCAATATTTTTTATATAATGTTAGTATCTATTTTTATGCCCGCAACAGGAAGGGTGGTAACGTGGATAAGGTACTTTCGTTATTAGAAAATATTGGGAATTACTTATTGCTGATACGGATATCGGATATACTGGACATCGCCATTATCGCGTTTCTGGTATACAACCTGCTCCGTATGGTCAAAAGTACCCGCGCCGAGAATATCCTCAAGGGCGTGGTGGCGTTTCTGCTGGTGCTTTGGCTGGTTGATATATTGCAGCTCAACGCCATATCGTACCTTATGCGGAACCTGGTGCAGGTGGGGATCCTGTCCATTATCGTCCTGTTCCAGCCAGAGATCCGCCAGATACTGGAGAAGGTGGGCAGCCGGAACATCAAACTGCTGCGGGCCTTCAACGATCCCAAGCAGCAGTCGGAGCTGGAGGCGGCTATCGATCAGACGGTGACGGCGTGCAGCGAGATGTCGCAGAGCAAGACCGGCGTGCTGATCGTCTTTGAGCGCGACATCCATCTGGATGACATGGTGCGAAGCGGTACGACGCTGGACGCCGCCGTGTCCTCCGAGCTGCTGAAAAACATCTTTTTCGTCAAGGCGCCCATGCACGATGGCGCGGTCATCATCCGCCGCGGACGGATCTTGGGCGCGGGCTGCATGCTGCCTTTGAGCAAAAACGTGAACCTGAGCCGCGACCTGGGTATGCGGCACCGGGCCGGTATCGGCATGAGCGAGAACTCCGACGCGGTGGTGGTCATCGTTTCGGAGGAAACAGGTTCCATCTCCGTGGCTATCGGCGGTATGCTCAAGCGGCACCTGAAGCCGGAGACGCTGGGCAAGCTGCTGCGTAATGAGCTGATACCGCCGGAGGAGGAAACGGAGGACAAGCCCCGCCGTACACTGGCAGAGCTGCTGGGACTGAACAGAAAGGGGGCGGACGACCATGTCGGAACGGATCTCTGATACAAACAACGGGACGGCCAACAGCGAGGCGCGCACGCCCCGCTTTAACCGCAGCAAGACCGTGCAGGTCATCATCTCCATCCTGGTGGCCCTGGCGCTGTGGGTATATGTGGATGTGGAGAAGGCGCCGGAGAGGACGAAGACCATCCGGGATGTCCCGGTGGAATTCTCCGGCGAGAACACGACGCTTGCGGATAAGAATCTGATGCTGCTGTCCGGATATGACACCACCATTGATTTGACGATACGCGGTCCTAAGCGGGAACTGGTGAAGATGAGCCGGGATAATGTGCGGGTCATTGCCAGTACATCCAGCATCGATTCCGTGGGCGTACACCAGTTGGATTGGACCGTCAGCTTCCCTGATGGAGTGGTACGCACGAATGTCAGCGTGGAGAAGGCCAGCCTGAGCCAGATCACGGTGACGGTGGGCGAGTTGTATACGAAGGAAGTGCCGGTGGAGTGTCAGGTCATCGGCGAGGTGGCTGAGGGATATTTTACCGGCGATGTAGTGCTGGATCCCGAGGTGCTGACGCTGCGCGCCCAACGGGACGATCTGCTGAATGTCAGCTGCGCCAAGCTGACGGTGGATATCAGCGGCGCGACCCGATCGGTGGTGCAGACGGTGGACGTACAGCTGTACGACTACGACGGCAATCTGGTGGAGAACAGCAACATACGCACCAGTGCCAGCCTGATACAGGCCAAGGTGCCGGTGCTGACCACCAAGGAGGTGGCCCTGGCCATAGAGTTCGAGGGCGTGCCCGGCGCGGCGGCAGACAGCATCGTCTGTGATATCGCGCCCAAGACGGTGCGGCTGAACGGAGAGGCCGACGTGTTGGCGTCTATTGACAAGCTCGTGCTTGCCACGCTGCATGTGGACGATCTGGGGCTGCACCAGCAGAATAGCTATGTGGTCACGCCGCCGGACGGCACCTGGCTGGTCAACGGCAACGAGGTGGCCACGGCGGACATCACCCTGGACGGTATCAGCGAGACGACGCTGACGGTGACGGATCTGTCCTTCACCGATCTGCCGGCGGGGCTGTATGCCGTCGTGCCAGAGGGCGGATTGACGGTACGGCTGTGGGGACTCAGCGAGGAGATCGAGGCCATTACCGCCGAGAACCTGCGGGCCACGGCGGACATGAGCGCCGTGACCGGACAGGGGAGCTTCACCGTGCCGGTGACCGTGACGGTCAGCGGGTTCAGCGATGTGACGGTGCGCGGTACCTATGAGCTGACGCTGACCATTACCGACACGCCGCCGCAGACGGAGCCGGCGGTACCTGCCGGCGGAGAGGACCAGACGGCCCCCGAGATGCCGGAGACATGAGTATTCCCGAGAGGTGAGATAATGACACAGATCGCAACGGTTGAAAAGCTATTGCCCGGCGGGTATGCGGAGATATCCGTACCGCGGAAGACCGCCTGCGGCCACGACTGCGAGGAGTGCGCCGGCTGCGGCATGACCGGCGCGGCTATCAAGGCCCGTGCCAAGAACGATCCCAACGCCCAGCCGGGAGAAAAGGTCGTGGTGGAAAGCAGCACGAAAAAGCTGCTGGGTGTGGTGGCGCTGGTGTATGTGCTGCCTGTGATCGGGTTCCTGCTGGGGTATTTCCTCAGCGAAGGGCTGCTCGAGGGCTGGCGGTACGGGATCGCCGTGGCTGCGGCGGTGCTGGCATTTTTGCCCAGTGTGGCCTATGACCGCTACGCACGGCGGAAAGAGCTGCTGACCTACACCATATTACGGGTGTTCTGAGAGATGTTCGGCTATGTGCGGCCTTCGGATGACCGGCTGACGCCGGCGGACCGTGAGACGTTCCGCGCCGCCTACTGCGGGTTGTGCCACGCGCTGGGTGCGCGGTACGGCTTGGTGGGGCGGATGATCCTGAACTATGATCTGACTTTTTTGGCGATGGTGCTGTCGGACGGAGCAGGGGAGATGTGCGCCAAGCGCTGCGCGGTGCATCCGATGCGGAGACGCTGCTGCGTTGCGGGCGATCCGGCGCTGGACGCGGCGGCGGACATGAGCGTGATACTGACCTACTGGCAGCTGCGGGACGGTGTGGCCGACCACGGCTTCTGGGGCGGGCTGAAGTATCGAATCGCATCGGCGCTGCTGTATCCGGCGTACCGGAGGGCGCGGGAACACCGTCCGCGGTTCGACGCGGGGACCAAGGCGCATCTGTCGGAGCTGGCGGCGCTGGAACGGGAGAGATGTTCCTCCCTGGATGCGCCGGCGGATGCCTTTGCAAAGCTGCTGGCACTGGCGGCGGAGGAGGTCAACGATCCGGTGCAGCGGCGGGTGACAGCACAGCTGCTGTACCATCTGGGCCGGTGGGTCTATCTGGTGGACGCGGCGGACGACCTGCGGGCGGATATAAAAAGCGGCGGGTACAACCCACTGGCCCTGCGCTTTACGCCGAAGGACGGCGCGCTGGCACCGGCCGACAGTGAGGCACTGGCCCTGACGCTGGATGGTTCTGTCCGGACCATGGCGGCGGCCTTTGAACTGCTGCCGGAGACAAAGTACACACCGGTCCTGCGTGCTGCGGTGTACGAGGGACTGTATGCCGTGGGGGCGGCCGTGCTGCACGGTACGTTCCGTAAGCGGCAGAGACGAGAAGAACCTATACGAAAGGCGGACACGGACTATGCGTGATCCCTATCAAGTGTTGGGGGTGCCCAGCACCGCCACAGACGAAGAGGTGAAGAAGGCTTACCGTGACCTGGCGCGGAAGTATCACCCGGACAATTATCACGACAACCCGCTGGCTGATCTGGCGCAGGAGCGCATGAAAGAGATCAATGAGGCCTATGAGGCGGTGCAATCCCAGCGGAAGGCCCAGCGCAACGGCGGGTATTCCACCTCCGGTACGGGCTACGGCACCGGATACGGCGGGTATCAGTCGGCATATCAGGGGCCCTATCAGGGCAGCAGCCGCTATCAGCGGGTGCGTATGGCCATCAGCAGCGGCGATCTGAACCTGGCGGAGGAGCTGCTGAACGCCCAGACTAACCACGACGCCGAGTGGAATTTCCTCAAGGGCGCGATCTGCTATCGCCGTGGCTGGCTGGATGAGGCGCGGCGGTATTATCAGACCGCCGTTACTATGGCGCCGGACAACCCGGAGTACCAGCGGGCGCTGGATATTCTGGAGGGACGCGGCACGGCCTATCGCCCTGACGGGTATGGTAATGTGACCACCGGCACCTGCGGAAACAGCGACTGTCTGCGCCTGTGCGGCGCCACGCTGTGCTGCAACGCGCTGGGCGTGCCCGTTTGCTTCTGCTGAATTTGTACACAACAGGGGAGGGTTTCCCTGTTCTACTAAAATGAAGGAGTTGATCCCGTGGTCAAGAGTATGACCGGTTACGGCCGCGCCCGCGAGATGCGAAGCGGCAGAGATATCACCGTGGAGGTGCGGTCCGTCAACAACCGCTATCTGGACTGCACTGTGAAGCTGCCCCGCGCCTATATTTTTGCGGAGGACGCCATCAAGACACGCGTACAGAAAGCGATCTCACGCGGCAAGGTGGATGTGTTCGTCACCATCGACACCTCTGCGGCGGATGTGGCGGTGGTGCAGGTGAACGAAGGGCTGGCGAAAGGGTACTATGACGCGCTGATGCACCTGAAGAACAGCTTTACTCTGTCCGGCGATGTGACGCCGGAGGTGCTGGCCAGGTTTCCTGATGTGCTGACGGTCACCAAGGCGGAGGATGATGTGGAGGCTATCGCCGCCGACATCTGCGCCGTGCTGGATGATGCGCTGGCGGCCTATAACGCCATGCGTGCCGTGGAGGGTGAAAAGCTGGCGTTGGACGTTTCCTCCCGGGTGGATACCATTGAGGAGACCGTGAGCAAGGTGGAGGCGCAGTCGCCCCAGACGGTGGCGGCCTATCGCCAGCGGCTGGAAGCCAAGATGCAGGAGGTACTGCAGTCCACCACCATCGACGAGAGCCGTATCCTTACCGAGGCGGCTATCTTCGCTGATAAGGTGGCTGTGGACGAAGAAACGGTGCGCCTGCGGAGCCATATCGCCCAGTTGCGGGACATGCTGCAAAGCGGCGAGCCCGTGGGCCGAAAGCTGGATTTCCTGATCCAGGAGGTCAACCGCGAGTGCAACACCATCGGCTCCAAGTGCAACGATCTGACTGTGGCACGTGATGTGGTGAACATGAAGGCCGAGGTAGAGAAGATCCGCGAGCAGGTACAGAATATGGAGTAAGGAGGCCGGTATGCAGTTTATCAACATCGGCTTCGGCAACCTGGTGTCCGTCCAGCGGCTCATCGCCGTGGTCAGCCCGGACTCTGCCCCGGTAAAGCGCCTGGTGCAGGAATCCCGTGACCGTGGGATGCTTATCGACGCTACCTACGGCCGCAAGACGGCCTCGGTGCTCATTATGGACAGCGACCATGTGGTGCTGTCCGCCCTGGCGGCGGAGCGTCTGGCACCGCGCCTGGGATTGTCGGTAGAAGAATTGACAGAGGAGGATGAATGACCCTTGCATAAGATAGGAAAGACCTTTATTGTCTCCGGGCCCTCCGGTGTGGGTAAAAGCACCGTGCTGCACGCCCTGTTCCAGGGCCGTGATGACCTGTATTTCTCCGTATCCGCCACTACCCGCGCGCCCCGCGAGGGTGAGCAGGACGGCGTGGACTATCACTTCATTCAGGCGGACGCCTTCCGCGACATGATCGCCGCCGATGCCTTTCTGGAATATGCCGAGTATGTGGGCAACTTCTATGGTACGCCCAAGATGTACGTGGACGACGCCATGGCCCGGGGCAAGGATGTGATATTGGATATCGAGCGCCAGGGCGCCGTGCAGGTGTGTGCCAAGCGGCCGGAGACGGTGCGTATTTTCATCGCTCCGCCCAGCTGGGATGAACTGGAGCGCCGCCTGACTGCCAGGGGGACCGATACGCCGGAGAAAATACAGAAGCGTCTGATCCGCGCCCAGGTGGAACTGGAGATGGCCGGCGACTATGACTATTTTGTGGTCAACGATACGGTAGAGAATGCCGTGAATGAGCTGCGGGCCATTATGTGCGCCGAGCACTGTAAACCAGCTGAGCGTATGTGCGCCATCCTCAGCGAAAAGTAAGTGTGTGAACCGACGCGGCCTGTCCGCGTATTTGGGCCGCCCCGCCTGGGCGCAGCCATACAAAACGAAAGGAATTGATCGTTATGTCTATGCTTTATCCCGCTATGAACAAGCTGACCGAGTACATCCCCAATCGCTACATGATGGTGAACGTGGTGGCACGCCGCGCCCGTCAGATCGCCGCCGAGGCCGAGGTCACCGGCGAGCCTCTGCCGGAGAAACCCGTGACGATGGCCATCGGCGAGGTGGCCGAGGGCAAGTACGTCAGCGACCCCGTTATCGAGGAAGACGAGGCCTGAGGTGGCGGTGATCGCCAAGGTGGCCGTACAGGCGGCTACCTACGCCATCGACAAGGCCTATGATTACCTGCTGCCGGAGGAAGTCGGCGGACAGGCGGGCTGCCGGGTGCTGGTGCCCTTCGGCCGCGGCAACCGGCTCACAGAGGCGATGATCCTCTCCCTGCATCAGGCGGTTCCGGACAAGCCGCTGAAGGCGGTCCGATCCCTGCTGGATGAAGAGCCGGTCATCACCGAAAGGGAGCTGCGGCTGGCGCTGTGGATGACACGCCGGTACTTCTGCACATTTTATGACGCGCTGCGTACCGTGCTGCCTGCCGCCGTATGGTACCATTACCGGGAGACTTGGTCCCTGGCACAGCCGCCGCTGGTGCCCACACGACAGGAGGCAGCGGTATGCCGACTTTTGCAGGATGGCCCGCTGACCACGGATAAGCTGCGTCAGGCGCTGGGCGACGATGTTGAGCCGCTGCTGCGCCGCATGGCCAAATCGGGTGCACTGCACTGCAAAAAGGAGCAGAGCCGCAAGGTACGCGACAAGGTGGTGCTGTTCGCCCGTCTCGCTGTTCCTGCTGAAGAGGCGTTGGCTCTGGCCGGTAAGTCCCAGCGGTGGCGCGAGGCGGTGACGTTTCTGGCTCAAAACGGGGAGACAGCACTGCACGATGTGACGTATTTCACCGGCGTATCCCGCCAGACACTGAACGCCCTGGAGAAATTGGGGGCGGTGGCGTACCGGGAGCAAGAGGAATACCGAATATCTGAAAAACAATACACTGTAAAGGCGGAAGAATTGACGCTGAACGACCAGCAGCAGCGCGTCTGTGACACGCTGCTGGCCCAGGTGCGGACGGAGACGCCCGGCGTCACGCTGTTGCGCGGCGTAACCGGCAGCGGCAAGACGGTGGTGTATATCCGGCTGGCGCAGGAGCTGCTGAAAATAGGCAGATCTGTGATGATCCTGGTGCCGGAGATCGCCCTGACGCCCCAGATGATGGCGCGGTTCACCGCGTATTTCGGCCGCGAGGTGGCGCTGCTGCACAGCGGCCTGCGGATGACGGAACGCTATGATCAGTTCAAGCGGCTGCGCCGGGGCGAGGCCCATATCGTGCTGGGTACCCGGTCGGCGGTGTTTGCACCGCTGGAAAATCTGGGCCTCATCATCATGGATGAGGAGCAGGAGGGGTCCTATCAATCGGAAAACGCCCCTTGTTATCATGCGCGGGATGTGGCAAAATACCGCTGCGCTGCCGAGGGTGCGCGGCTGCTGCTGGGCTCGGCTACGCCCACGGTGGAGACGTTTTACCACGCGCAGCAGGGTGAGTACGATCTGCTGGAGTTGACGGAGCGCTACAACCGCCGCGCCCTGCCTGAGGTCCGCATCGCCGATCTGCGGCAGGAGCTGCGTGCCGGAAACAGCACCGTTATCAGCCGCCCACTGCAGGAGGAACTGGCAAAAAACATCGCTGCGGGGGAGCAGAGCATCCTATTCCTGAACCGCAGGGGTAGCAGCCGCCAGCTGCTGTGTCCCCAGTGCGGCTATGTGCCGGAGTGCCCGCGGTGCAGTGTATACCTGACATACCACAGCGCCAATGACCGGCTGATGTGCCACTACTGCGGTTATTCACACGCTGCGCCGACGGTGTGCCCGGAGTGCGGCGGCACACTGAAGCATATCGGCTTTGGTACCCAGCGGGTAGAGGAGGAGCTGCATGAGCTGTTCCCGGGAGTCGAGGTGCTGCGGATGGATGCGGACACCGTATCCGTGGGACATGAGGCACTGCTGAAGGAATTTGAGGAGAGGCAGATCCCCATTCTGCTGGGCACCCAGATGGTGGCCAAGGGGCTGGATTTTGCCAATGTGACGCTGGTGGGTGTGCTCAGCGCCGACCTGTCCCTATATGTGGATCACTACCGGGCGGCGGAGAGGACCTTCAATCTGTTGACACAGGTGGTTGGCCGTGCGGGCCGAGGCGACAAGGCCGGGCGGGCTGTGATACAGACCTACACACCGGAGAATGATGTGATACAGGCGGCGGCCGCCCAGGACTATCAGAGGTTTTACGACGCCGAGATCACGCTGCGCCGCCTGCGGCAGGACCCGCCCTTTGCAGATCAGTTCACCGTTACGGTGACGGGACCGGAGGAGACGCCGGTACGTCGGGCCATCGAGCTGCTGCGGCAGGGGATCGGGAATGCGGCGAAGAAGCCTCCCTACGACACGCTGGGGATACAGGTCATCGGGCCTGCGCCGGCGCCGGTGGTGAAGGTCAATGGCGTGTACCGCTATCGCTTGTTGGTATTAGGAAAAAATACCGCGCCGGTGCGGGAGCTGCTGGCGGGTTTCATGCGGGCTTTTGTCCAACGGCCGGAAAACCGAAGACTGCATATTTATACGGACTGCGATAAAATGGATTAGATCCAGGAAATACGAGGTAAGATTATGGCTTTACGAAAGATCGCGTTGGAGGGCGAGGCGTGCCTGAGCAAGGTGTGCCGCCCGGTTACAGATTTTAACAGCCGGCTGCATACGCTGCTGGACGATCTGGCCGATACGCTGGCCGACTCCGGCGGCGTGGGTCTGGCTGCGCCCCAGGTGGGCGTACTGCGCCGGGTGTGCGTGGTGCTGGACGAGGAGGATCAGCTGATCGAGCTGGTGAACCCGGAGATCATCTACACCGAGGGAGAACAGACCGGGCTGGAGGGCTGCTTGAGCGTTCCCGGGAAATACGGCGTGGTAACGCGGCCTGAGGTGGTGCGTGTCCGTGCCCAGGACCGGGACGGTCAGTGGTTCGAGGTCGAAGACGAGGGCCTGACGGCCCGGTGCTTCTGCCATGAGATCGAGCACCTGGATGGTCATCTGTTCGTGGAGCATACCGACCGGCTCATGGAGGGCGAGGAGCTGCAGAAGTGGCTGGAGGCGCACGCCGACGAGTACGAGATCGAGGAAGAAGAGGACAAGTAATGCGTATTCTGTTTATGGGAACGCCGGATTTTGCCGTGGCGTCCCTCAAACGGCTGGTGGCCGACGGACACGACATCTGCGGTGTGTTCACCCAGCCGGACAAGCCGAAGAACCGCGGCATGAAGCTGATCGCGCCGCCGGTGAAGGAATATGCCCTGACGCAGGGGCTGCACGTATACCAGCCGCTGAAAATGAAGGACGGTACGGCGTTGGAGCTGGTGCGGTCTCTTGCTCCCGAGCTGATCGTGGTGGCAGCCTATGGCCGTATCCTGCCGGAGGACATCCTGAACACGCCAAAGTACGGTGCCATCAACGTACACTCCTCCATCCTGCCGAAGTACCGGGGCGCGGCGCCCATCAACTGGGCGATCCTCAACGGCGACGCTGTGACAGGCGTGTCCATTATGTATATGGCGCCGGAGCTGGATGCGGGAGATGTGATACTGTGCCGCGAGACGGCCATCGATCCGGACGAGGACGCGGTGGCGCTGACGGCGCGGCTGGCGGAGCTTGGCGCGGAAGCACTGCATGAGGCCATCGGGAAGATCGAAAGCGGCACCGTTGCCCGGACGGCGCAGGATCACGCGGCGCATACCTACGCACCCATGCTGGATAAAAGCCTTTCGCCGATGGATTTCTCCCGGTCGGCGCAGCAGCTGCACGATCAGGTGCGGGGCCTGGTGCCCTGGCCCAGTGCGTCCATGGTGCTGGCAGGCAAGCCGGTCAAGGTCCACCGCACCGCGGTAGGCGGAGAGACCTCCGCCCCGGCGGGCAGCGTGGTGGAGGCGGACAAAAACGGCCTGGCCATTGCCTGCGGCGACGGCAGGCTGCTGCGTGTTCTTGAATTGCAGGGCGAGGGCGGCAAGCGCATGGCAGCGGCGGATTATCTGCGGGGCCATCCGGTCCCGCTGGGCCTGTGACGCCCCGTGACGCGCGGGACGCGGCGCTGGAGGCGCTGCTGCAGATGGAGCGCCGGGGCGCGTGGTCTGACGGCAGCCTGAAGCGTATCGCGGCCCAGTCCGGGCTGGATGCCCGGGACGCGGCGCTGTGTACCCGGATGACCTACGGCGTGGTGCAGAACCGGACACTGCTGGACTACTATATCGACCATTGGTGTACGCAGAAGGCCGCCCGGCTGGAACCGGTGGTGGCCTGCCTGCTGCGTTTGGGTATATATCAGATACTGTTCATGGACAAGGTGCCCGACCGGGCTGCTGTTCACGAGACAGTAGAGCTGACAAAACGCCGGGGCAAGGCTCGCGCCGCAGGCATGATCAATGCGGTGCTGCGGAAATGTGCGTCAAGCAAAAACACTTTACCGCCATTGCCGCAGAATAGTTTTATTTCCAAAGCAGCGGTGCAGTACAGCCATCCCAGGTGGTTGGTGGAGCGCTTGACGGCTTTGGTCGGCGAGCAGGAGGCCGAGGCGTTCCTGCGGTTGGATAACGAGCCTGTTCCCACGGTGATACAGGCCAATCCGCTGAAGACCACGCCGGCGGAATTGGAAAATGAGCTGCGATCGGACGGTGTTCGTCTGACGCCCCATCCCTGGCTGGAGGGCTGCTTTGAAGTCACCGGTACCGGTGATTTGGAGCGTCTGTCCGCCTTTGCGTCGGGACGCTGCACGGTGCAGGATGCTGCGGCGCGTTTGGCGGCCATTGCCGCCGGACCGAAGCCCGGCGACCGGGTGCTGGATGTGTGCGCCGCCCCTGGCGGCAAATCCTTCGCCATGGCCATGCAGATGGAGAACCGGGGCGATATCCTCTCCTGTGACATTCACCCCCACAAGCTGAATCTCATCGAAAACGGTGCGGCACGGCTGGGGATCACTATCATCCGCACAGCACTGGCCGATGGGCGGGAGCGTCACGCCGGCTGGGTGGAGCAGGCCGATGTGGTTCTGGCCGATGTGCCGTGCTCCGGCCTGGGCATTATCCGGAAGAAACCGGATATCCGCTGGAAGGATCCGGCGCAGCTGGCACAGCTGCCCGCCGTCCAGCTGTCGATATTGAACAACGTGTCTGCCTACGTCCGTCCCGGCGGCGTGCTGGTGTATGCCACCTGCACCGTTCTGCCGGAGGAAAATGGCGGCGTGGTGTCGGCCTTTTTGGACGTACACCCGGACTTTGCGAAAGAGGAATTTACCCTGCCCGGTATCGGAAGCTGTCCCGGTGATGTGACACTGTGGCCCCAGCGGACCGGCACCGATGGATTTTACATCTGCCGTATGCGCCGCAGGGGATAACGTCAAGGAGCGAATTGCATGACCGACATCAAATCCATGACCGAGCGTCAGCTGGCTGACTTTTTTAAGAATATGGGACAGCCGGCTTTCCGTGCCAAGCAGGTATTCACCTGGCTGCACCGTGGCGTGCGCTCCTTTGACGAGATGACCGACTTGTCCAAGCCTCTGCGTGCCCAGCTGGCCGAGACGTGCTTCATCACAGCGCCGACCGTGGCCCGGAAGCAGACCTCAAAGCTGGACGGGACCGTTAAATATTTGTGGGAGCTGGCCGACGGCAACTGCATCGAGACAGTCCTCATGCAATACCACCACGGCAACACCGTATGCATCTCTTCCCAGGTGGGCTGCCGTATGGGCTGCGCCTTCTGCGCCAGCACCATCGCCGGCAAGGTCCGGGACCTGCGGCCATCTGAGCTGCTGGACCAGGTGTTGTTTACCCAGCTGGACAGCGGCCTGCCTGTCTCCAACATCGTGCTCATGGGTATCGGCGAGCCGCTGGACAACATGGACAATGTGCTGCGCTTTCTGGAGCTGGTCAACAGCCCCCACGGGATGAACATCGGTATGCGGCATATCAGCCTGTCCACCTGCGGCGTAGTGCCGGGGATCGACGCGCTGGCGGATCGGCAGCTTCAATTAACGCTGTCTGTCTCCCTTCACGCGCCGGACAGCGAGACCCGCAGCCGCATTATGCCGGTGAACCGGGCGTATGATGTAGAGACGCTGTTTGCCGCCTGCCACAGATACTTCCAAAAGACCGGGCGGCGCATCAGCTTTGAGTATGCCATGATCGACGGCGTCAACGACCACGACTGGCAGGCGGAGCTGATCGCGAAAAAGCTGAAGGGTATGCCGGGCCACGTGAACCTGATACCTCTGAACGACGTGGTGGAGAGCCCGTATAAGCCCAGCAGACGCATCGGCGCTTTCCAGCAAAAGCTGGAGAGTTTGGGTGTTACCGCCACGGTCCGCAGAAGCCTGGGCGGCGATATCGACGCCTCCTGCGGCCAGCTGCGGCGGAAGGAAATGCAGGAACGCGGCCAACTGTGAGACATGGACTCTTTACGGAATAAAGGATGTGAGCGACTATGAAAATGTGGGGGATCACCAATACCGGGTTGGTGCGGAGCGAGAATCAGGACGCCTACGCCGTGTTCGAGGCCGGCGCATTCCACGCGGCCGTGGTGTGCGACGGTATGGGCGGCACCAACGGCGGACAGGTGGCCAGCGCCATCGCCGTAGCCCGGTTCGAAAAGGAGCTGCGCGACAGCCTGCGGGACGATATGGACATCCCGCAGCTGCGGCAGGCAATGCTCAGCGCTATCGCCTGCGCCAATGACGCCATCCGGCAGGAGGCGGCGCGGAACGCGGAGTACCAGCACATGGGTACCACGCTGGTGTGCGCCGTGGCCCGGTCCGACATGGCGATTATCGGTAACATCGGCGACAGCCGTGCCTATCACATCACGCCGGAGGGAATTTTCCAGATATCCCGCGACCACTCGGTGGTGGAGAATATGGTGGCCAAGGGCGATCTGACGCCGCTGGAGGCCAGAACACACCCCAATCGCAATCTCATCACCCGGGCGCTGGGCCCGGACATCCACGCCAAGGCGGATACCTTTGAGCTGCCCTGGCACAAGGACGAGTTCCTGCTGCTCTGTTCCGACGGACTGGTGAACACCGTCTCGGATCAGGAGATGCTGTTTGAGGTCCTCCACGACGGGGACGTAAATGAATGTCTTGACCATTTGCTGCAAATATCGCTTCAGCGGGGCGCACCGGACAACATCACGGCAGTGCTGCTGCTGAACGAGGAAGGGAGATGACCACATGGATCAGTATATCGGAAAAATGCTGGACGATCGCTATGAAATACTGGAACTGATCGGCTCCGGCGGTATGGCCAATGTCTATAAGGCCCGGTGCCACCGGCTGAATCGCCTTGTGGCCATCAAGATACTGAAAAGCGACCTGGCGGACAACGCGGATTTCCGCCGCCGGTTCCACGATGAGTCCCAGGCGGTAGCGCAGCTGAGCCACGCCAACATCGTGTCGGTGTATGACGTGTCCACCAATCCGGACCGGGAATACATCGTCATGGAGCTGATCGACGGCATCACGCTGAAACAGTATATGGAGCGCCGTGGCCGCATGGACTGGCGGGAGTCGCTGCATTTCATCACCCAGATCATGCGGGGTCTGAGCCACGCCCACAGCCGCGGCATCATCCACCGTGATATCAAGCCCCAGAACATCATGGTCCTGCGGGACGGCAGCGTAAAGGTGGCTGATTTTGGCATTGCCTGCCTTGCCAACCAGGGGCAGACACTGACCCAGGAGGCGCTTGGCTCCGTGCACTACATCTCGCCGGAGCAGGCCCGGGGCGACCGTATCGACGCGCGCTCGGATATCTATTCAGCCGGTGTTGTGCTGTATGAGATGCTCACCGGACGCCTGCCCTTTGAGGGCGACAGCGCCGTATCCGTGGCCATCCAGCACCTGAGCTCCGTGCCTCTGGCGCCCCGGGATATCGATCCCAGTATCCCCGAGCCGCTGGAGCTGATCTGCATGAAGGCTATGAACAGCGACCCCAACAAGCGCTACGCCTCGGCGGACGCCATGATCGAGGATCTGGAGAAGTTCCGCCGGGACCCCTCTGTGGATATGGACTATATCCGGCAGGAGCTGACTGCCCCTGCCGCGGATACCGAGCCCACTATGCCCCTGCCCACAGCCCAGGTGGCCTCCGCCGTAAAAAAGCACACCGGCGAGCTGCGCCGGGAGCGCGAGGCGGAAGAGGAGCCGCCCCGCCGGGATAAGAAGTCTATTGCCATCATCGCCGGGATCTTTGCCGCGGCGGTGCTGCTGGTTGTGCTGCTGTTCAAGCTGATACTGGGTGATTTCGGTCCTGCCGGCAGCAACAAGAGCTACCCCGTGCCCGATATCCGCGGCAAGACTGTGGAGGAGGCCCAGGAGATGGAGGGCGTAAAGGATATCTTCCTGATCGAGGTGCAGGGTACCCGCACCACAGAGGAATACCAGCCGGGGCAGATCGTCGAGCAGGATCCCGCCGCCGGCCGCACCCGAAAGAGCAATCTGGTCATTCAGGTCTATGTGGCCGCCGAGCCGGAGAAGGTGCCGATGAAGGACCTGGTGGGCATGGAGTACCGGCAGGCGCGCGTGCTTCTGACCGATATGGGTCTGGATCTGAAGATCACCACGGAAACCGTGTCCTCCGACAAATACGGCGCGGACGCCGTGATCGAGACAGTCCCTGCCGCCGACGAGCCGCTGGTGGCCGGACAGACGGTGATCCTGCGGGTCAGCACCGGACCGGAAACGGTGACGGTGCCTACCTTCACCGGTCAGGATATCGCCAACGCAGTGCAGAATGCCCAGGACCTGGGCCTTACCGTGGGCGAGATCACCTATGACGCATTCAGCTTTGCACCCCAGGGCCAGGTGATCGAGCAGAGCATCAAGCCCACCAGCGAGGTTCCCGGCGGTACAAAGATCATCTTCACTGTCAGCGGACAGAAGAACAGCGACGACGCCACAGCGGCCCGGGTGGTGGAGTTTACCATGCCCAGCGATATGGAGGGTATGATCAAGGTGGAGTTCGAGCAGGACAGCGTGACTCTGGACAGCCAGTACATCAACGCCTCCATGGGAACGGTGACATATACCTTCACCGGCAAGACTGGGACCAGTTCTAACGTCTGTGCCGTCTTTACCAGCATGAACACCGGGGCCACCAAGGTCTCCGCCATTCAGGAGATACGCTTTTGAGCCGGGGGCGCATTGAGAAGGCACTCAGCGGTTTCTACTATGTAAATACCGGAGCCGAGACGCTGCAATGCCGCGCCCGCGGAAAATTCCGCCGGGAGGGCATGAGCCCGCTGGTGGGCGACTGGGTCCAGGTCCGCGACCTGGGCGGGGGCGAAGGCTTTGTGGAGACTGTGGAGCCGCGCCGCAATGTGTTTTCCCGTCCCGCCGCCGCCAATATCGATCAGCTGGTCATCCTGGCCTCCGCCGCCATCCCTGTGACGGAGCCGTATCTCATTGACCGCATTGCCGCCATCGCCGCCCTGAAGGGCTGTCAGGTGCTGCTGTGTCTGAACAAGTGCGATCTGAACACGGCGGACGAGCTGTATGACATCTACAGTCATTCCGCCCTGCCGGTGCTGCGTATCAGCGCCGAGACAGGGGAGGGACTGGAGACGCTTCGCGCCGCCATCGCCGGAAAGCTGAATGCCTTTACCGGGAACTCCGGCGTGGGGAAGTCCAGCGTGCTGAATCGGCTGCTGCCGGAATTGCACCTGCCGGTGGGCGAGGTCAGTAAGGCCCTTGGCCGCGGCCGCCACACCACGCGCCATGTGGAGCTGTTTGCTCTGGGCGGCGGCACCTATGTGATCGACACACCGGGTTTTTCCTCCTTTGATACAGAGGAAATGGACCTGGAGCTGAAGGCGCACCTGCCGGAGACGTTCCCCGAATTTGCGCCCTATGTGGACCAGTGCCGCTTTACCGGCTGTACCCACACAAAGGAAAAAGGCTGCCGCGTGCTGCAGGCGGTGAAGGACGGTGATATCCCTGCCAGCCGCCACAGGAGCTATCTGCGGCTCTATGATGAACTGAAGGACCTGCGGGCCTGGCAGAAGAAGTGAAAAAGCGGAGTGCGATGCACTCCGCTTTTTGCGCTTCATATACTGGAGCAGGGGGAGGGATATACGGTGCGAAGATGGGGCGGCTGCTGCTGGTTGGGCATTTGTGCGCTGGGATTGGGACTGGGTATCCTGATCGCGGCGGTGTTCCCGGTGGGCTGCTTAATGTTCCTGGTGTCGTTTTTGCTGATCGCCTGCGGCATCGCGTGCTTGAGGGACAGGAGGTGAGGGCATGAGGATCATCGTCTGGCGGGCGCCCCGTGGGATGCGGAGACTGCTGCGCCGGCTGTTCGGCGTGGCGGCATAACCGTCGGAGTTCACACATAGAATGGTCACAAACCATAGGAATGTGAGGGCTGGAACGATGGAATGTGGCTTGCAATGGAAGGATATCACCTGCTGGGATGAGGTGCCCCGGCTGACGCTGACCCACGAGGAAACGCTGGAGGCAGCCATCCCCGATTACTGCCCGGACATGGGGCGTGTGGTGGAGGCCTCAGGCACACTGTGTCTGCGGTCCATCACCGCCCGCAGCGGCAGTCTGGAGCTGAAGGGCACTGCCCGGGTCACGGTGCTGTATACATCAGAGGAGAGCGTGGGACTGCGGAGCCTGACCCAGGCGGTGCCCTTTGTCTGCACGTCGGAGAACCGTCCACTGGCGGCCTGCCAGGTGCTGTGGGCCGCCGGAAGGCTGCTGCTGTGCGAGGCCCAGGCACTGACGCCCCGCCGTTTGTCCCTGCGTCTGATGCCGGAGTGGACGGTCTGCGGCTATACCTGCACCACCGTACAGCTGTGCTGCGGTGTGGAGGAGGACCCCGCCCTGCGGCTGCGCCGCCGGGAGCATGAGCTGTACATGACCGCCGCCATGGCGGAGCGTGAGGGTGCCGTCGCCGGTGAGGTCACGGTACCGGCCGGCCAGCCGGCACCGGAGGACCTGCTCCTCTGCCGCCTGTACCCCCAGGTCGCCTCCTGCCAGCTGGTGGGCGCCAAGCTGCTGGTAAAGGGAGAACTGACCCTCTGTGCCCTGTATCGCTGCCAGCAGCAGAAGCTGCATACATACACCGCCGCTGTGCCCTTCTCCCAGATCGTGGACAGCCCGGCCGGCGGTGAGGAGGGGGATGTTGCCGCCCGGGTGCAGCTGATCTGCGGCGAGACGCGTCTGCTGCGGACCGAGGAGAGCAGCGGATTCTCCGTCTCGGCGGAGCTTCGGCTGCTGCTGCGTATCACGCGTAAGGAGACGGTATCCTGCGTTACGGATCTGTACAGCACCCACTGCGGCACCAAGCTGGAAACGACAGAACGGTCCCTGCCACTGGCGCCGGAGCGCCCCGTGCGGCAGGAGGCGGTCCAGCATTTGGATTTCGGTCGTCAGCGGCCCTTTGTGTTCGTTACGGACACCGCCTGCGCGCCCTCCGCCGGAGAAGACGGTACGCCCTGCGCCGACGTGCGTATGCGTCTGCTGTATCTGGACGAGGAGGAGGCCCCGGCCGTCACCGAAAAAATGGCGCAGCTGCCGCTGGGAGAGGGAGAGGTCTGTACCCTGTGCGGCGCACCGGAGGTAGCCTTCACCGGCAGCGGTTGTGATCTGCGGCAGGCGGTGGCGGTATCGCCCGCCGCCGCGCCCCGTGAAACGCTGTCAACCGTCAGTGCGGTGCAGTGTCTGCCTGAGCAGGGAAATGCCCGACGGCCATCTCTGGTCATGCGGCGTCTGGCGCCGGGAGAGACTCTGTGGGATGCGGCAAAGCAGTACCGCACCGACGAGGAGCTGATTCGCGCGGTGAACCAGTTGGAGGAGGGAACGGCACCGGATAAAATGCTGCTGATCCCCCGCGTTCGGTAAATTTTCGTTGACTTTCCGCCGCCGTTTGGGTAGAATTGACCCTGCGAGTACGCTGGATAGTCGCGGGGACAGGGCGAAAGCCCGTCCATGAGGAAAGTCCGGGCTCCACAGGGCAAGGATAGCGGGTAACGCCCGCCGAAGGCGACTTCAGGAAAAGTGCAACAGAGATATACCGCCTGCCGGCTCTGTGCCGGCGGGTAAGGGTGGAAAGGCGAGGTAAGAGCTCACCCGACGGCGTGTGAAAGCGACCGTCGCTGTAAACTCTATCCGGAGCAACACCGGTATGGGAGCATAGGCCGGCCCGGCTGCTCCCGAGGTGGCTTGAGCGTACCGGCGACGGCACGCGTAGATAGATGACTATCAAAACAGAACCCGGCTTATAGGCATACTCGCACGCTTATAAGGGGGCCGCAGCGCTTTACGCTGCGGCCTTTTTATGTTTTGTACAAATCAGACAAGAAAAAACAGAATAATTTGGAACACAAGACTATTTACATTAGTTCGGTAAAGTGGTAAATTGGTAGCGTAGTAAACAGAGCGCCGGCAGACCGGCGGAAAATAAGGACAAAGACCGGTATCCCGGCAAGAAAAGGAGAAAGACAATGAAAAAGATCATCGCATTGATTTTGGCCATGGTGATGGCACTGTCGCTGGTGGCCTGCGGTCAGACCGCGCAGGATGACAAATCCAAGGATGATGCCAATTCCACTTCCGCAAAGACCTTCATCATGGGTATCGACGCGGAATATCCCCCCTTCAGCTATCTGGATGCGGACGGCAACTACACCGGCTTTGACGTGGAGGTCTGCAAGGCCGCCTGCGATCTGCTGGGATGGGAACTGCAGATCTTCCCTGTGAACTGGGATCAGAAGCTGGTGCAGCTGGACGCCAAGGAGTGCGACTGCGTTTGGTCCGGCATGACGATCCTCGACTCCATGAAGGAGGCCGGCTATGTGCTCTCCACGCCTTACTATGACAACACGCAGGTGATCATGGTCAAGGAGGGCAGTGACATCAAGTCCTCCGCTGATCTGGCCGGTAAGGTCGTGGCGGTCCAGCTGGGTACCTCCGGCGAGGCGCTGCTGTCCGAGGGCGGCGATTTGGCCGATCTGGCGGCGACCTTTGGCGATCTGATGACCTGTGACAGCTTCCTCAAGTGCTTCACTGAACTGGGCGGCGCCGCCGTGGACGCCGTGATCGTGGATAAGCCCGTGGCCGTTTCCTATGCCGCCGAGAACGCCGGCTTCACGGTCCTGGATGAGGGCCTGGGCGCTGAGCAGTACGGCATCGCCTTCCGCGCCGATGACGCAGAGCTGTGCAAGACCATCGAGGGCGCCGTGGCGCAGTTGGTCGAGAACGGCACCTATGCCGAGATCGCTGCCAAGTACCCCGACATTCAGAATAACCTGACGCTGCTGGGCTGATCCCGCGGGACGACTGACTGAAAAACATACCGGCTCCCGGAGGCGGCCTCGCCTCCGGGAGCGTGTGTGCGTGAATTGAGGATACGATATGACCTTACTGACAATGATCGTGAAGATGGGCGAGGGACTTTCCAAAACCTGCGCCATTTTCTCTCTGACGCTGCTGTTTTCTCTCCCCCTGGGCATGATCGTTGCCCTGCTGCGCATGAGCAAGAGCAAGATCATCTCCGGCATTACCCGCTTTTTTATCTCCATTCTCCGAGGAACCCCGCTGATGCTGCAGCTGCTGGCGGTGACCTACGGACCGTATTATCTCTTTGAACTGCCCGTGTCCCGCAATAAACTGATCCCGGTGGTGATCGCGTTCGCCATCAATTATGCGGCGTATTTTGCGGAGATCTATCGCGGTGGTATCGAGTCTATGCCAGTTGGGCAGTATGAAGCTGCGGAGGTGCTGGGATACACAAAGGTCCAGACGTTTATTCACGTCATTCTGCCGCAGGTTTTCAAGCGTATCATGCCCAGTATCACCAACGAGGTGGTGACCCTGGTCAAGGATACGTCTATGGCCTTTACCGTTTCCTATCAGGAGATGTTTACCATCGGTAAGCAGATCGCGAACTCCGAAACCAGCTTTGTACCGTTTTTGGTGGCAGGCGTATTCTACTTTGTGTTCAACGCGGTCGTGGACTTCGTCATGGGCCGGGTAGAGAAGCGCATGAGCTACTACCAGTAAGGAGGGGCGCCATGAAATTATTGCAGATGAACCACGTGAAGAAGAGCTTTAATGACGAGACGCTGCACGTGCTGAAGGACATCAGCCTCTCCGTGGAAAAGGGAGAGGTGGTGGCCATTATCGGCCCATCCGGCAGCGGAAAATCCACGCTGCTGCGCTGCGCCACGCTGCTGACCGAGATGGACTCCGGCGAGCTGATCTATGGGGATATTCAGGCCGTACACAACGACGCGGACGGCAAGGCGGTCTATGCCGATAAGGGTGAGCTGAAGAAGGTGCGGGAGAAGTTCGGCCTTGTGTTCCAGAGCTTCAACCTGTTTCCCCACTATTCGGTGCTGAAAAATCTCATGGATCCCCAGATACGCGTGCTGGGCCGCGATAAGGGCGAGGCGCAGCAGCGCGCCCGCAAGCTTCTGGAAAAGATGGGCCTGTCCGACAAGGAGAACGCCTATCCCTGTGAGCTTTCCGGCGGACAGCAGCAGCGCGTGGCCATCGCCCGGGCACTGGCGATGGATCCCGAGATACTCTTTTTTGATGAGCCGACATCGGCGTTGGACCCGGAGCTGACCGGCGAGATTTTGAAGGTGATCCGCGATCTGGCGGAGGAACACATGACCATGGTCATCGTGACCCACGAGATGTCCTTCGCCCAGGATGTGGCGGACCGCGTGATCTTCATGGCCGACGGCGTTATCGTGGAGGAGGGTACGCCGGAGGAGGTCATGGTGAACACCCGTGAGGAGAGAACGCGCCAGTTCCTGGGACGGTATCAGAGATGAGGGAGCTGCGTGTTGTCCGGGCAGACCCGGCCGGGAATATTACGCTGTTTGTCCTGACGCCGGTGGAGAAGGCGGAATGTGCCGCTGTCGCCGCCAAGCTGCTGGCCATCGAAGCACTGAAGGCGGAGCAGGTGGGGTTCATTTTTCCTAACGGACATATGGAAATGGAGGCCGGCGAGTTCTGCGGCAACGCCTCCCGGGCGTATGGCTATCTGCTGGCGAAGCAGCAGGGGCTGAAGGGCCGTCACACCATGCGGCTTTCTGTCAGCGGGTGCGATCATCCGGTGGCCGTGACCGTGGATATGGATGCCGGTACGGCGTCCGCGGAGATGCCGCTTCCGAAACTCGTAGAGCAAGTGGAGGTTGCCGGCACGGCGGGAACGCTCGTGCATCTTGGCGGTATCGCACACCTGGTGGTCCAGGGTGTCGCGCCCAGCCGGGATTTCTTTGCGGCAGCAGAGCCGATCTTTGCGGAAGATCCGATGTTGGAGGCCTATGGTGTGTGCTTCATCGAGGGTGAGCGCATGACGCCGCTTGTAAAGGTGCCTGAGGCGGGGACGCTGGTGTTTGAAGGCAGCTGCGGCAGCGGTACGCTGGCCAGCGCCATCGCCCTGAGCGAGGGATATGAGGGGACGTTTTCCACCGCGTTGACACAGCCGGCGGGTACGGTGTATGCGTCTGTTACAAGACAGGCAGGCGCCGTCACCGCGGCATCCATCGGCGGCTCGGTAGCGCTGGAAGCGCCCATCACAGTCGCGATCTGAAAAAACGCATCCTCCGGGGTGCGTTTTTTTGTATCCCGAAAACCACTCGCTGGGCTAGTGGTTCAAAAGAGGCTGCTGCCGATGAGGAAAAATAAAACTCCCTCTGTTATAGTAGAGATGCGGTCTGGCAACTGCAAACTACAAAACAAAGGGAGG
>OCHJ01000096.1_pt1 | contig 138283 bp, 143 predicted proteins | sample 1538381 | NCBI WGS metagenome assembly OCHJ01 (sample SAMN04571688, study PRJEB22368) | human gut metagenome | biome: human gut; material: stool | host: Homo sapiens | place: Luxembourg | collected 2012-06-29 | reverse complement strand
TTCTATCATTTGATGTTAAACTTGAATCTGTTATTAATGGCTTTTCTGTTGGAGTTTCATCTCCACCTGTTGTGCCTCCACCTGTGGTTCCATTTACTTTTCCATCTATCCAATTATTTAGCTCATTTATTGAGTCTAAATCATTTTGTGTTGCTTCATCCATTTTGTTTTGGGCATCTTGTGCTCTTTTTATTATTCCGTTTTCACTAAATATTGCATTTAAGCTTACTCCTGCTAAAATTAGCAAGACTACAATAGTTACTACTAACGCAATTAGAGTAATACCTGTTTGATTTGAGTAGTTTCTTCTTGCTGATTTTTTATTTATTTTGATCTCTTTACTTATTTTATTCTCTTTTTTATTCAAGATTATCTTCCTCTCTTTCTTCAGTATTTTTATTCTGCTTTTTTCTGTCTTGTATTTAGTATGTACAATCTTTTTCTTTTTTATGCACATTTACTCATTTTATAGCTTCAGACTATATATCTTTCAGGTTTACTCTATTTAATTTTCAATGTGCAGAGGTCAGATTTTTATCTTACAAAAAAATAAAGTAAGATTCTTGTACATTCTTCCTTAAGGATATCATAACATTTTTTTATTTTCAATACTTTTTCTTAATTTCTATCGACTTTTTTCGACATTTATTTTTTCTTGCATATTTTCACCAGTGCTTGTATATTTACGTTTATTAATTTATTACCACTTACCAAACCTAAAAATTCAGTTGTTTTTTATGTTATATTAACATTACAGATTAGCAAATTTGAACGATTTTTCTATTAAAAACCATTATCTAGTAACATCACTATTACTAATCTTTTTTGCTACTACTGCAAATCTGCCGTCTTCTACATGGTAGTCACATGTAGATAGTGTAATTAGTTGATCTCCATATGTAGCTGTATCTTCTATTTTATACATTGATAATTTCTTTATGTTTTTTATGTAGTTATCAAATTCTGTTTCATTTTTAGCGTCTTTAAAGAAATAGTATTTAGCTTCTGTGTCCATAAATCAAAAAATTAGCTGTTGGTTTTTCTATGCTACAATCTTTATCTAAAAAGATACTTCCTAATTCATTGCTTTTTTTCTTAAAATTATGATTTATGTAATAGTCATTATTGTCTGTTTGTACTACCGGATAATTGATGTTTGTATCTGCTATTTTTAACCAACCAATTATATAATTCCTTTCTTAACTTCATAAATTTTATCATATATTTTTTCAAAGTAAAAGAGCAAAATTAAAACTAATTTTGCTCTTTCCCTTTTTTAATGTATTTATACCATGTATTTAGGTATATTACTATTGCCATTGGAAACACTATTACCACTTTATTATTATAACTTAATGCCGTATTGAAATCGAAATGAAGCATTGCTAAAAATGCTCTAGTCATTCCACAATTCCAACATTCTTTTCCTAATATTAGTTTATATATACATAAATTTTCTAATAGTGAACTATTGGTTGGTATTATATATAAAGCTGTTAAAAGAATAATATTAGTTATAATAAATAAGATAATCTTAGTCGTTTTTGATTGGGTTTCCATCTTTGTCTGTGAAGCTTCCTGTTATAATCATGATAAGGTCAATTAAAGTCCAGATTCCGCATCCACCTACTGTGATTAGTTGTAATATTCCTGTACCTATTTTTCCAGCATAGAATCTGTGAACTCCTAATCCTCCTAAGAATAAGCATAGTAATAATGTTGTTATCCAGCTTTTCTCACTTTTCATTTGAACATCCTCCTTAAAATATATTATGCTTATATAATATATTTTTTGTCGAATATTGTAAATACCTTTTTGAAATTTTTTTATTTAAAATATAGTTCAGGATTTAGTTGTTCATTATTTTTTAATATTTCAAAATGGAGATGTGGTTCATCTGACACTTCAAAAGCTGCTGAATTTCCTACTGTTCCAATGCTTTGTCCTTGTTTAACATCTTCCCCCTCTACAACAAATTCTGTTGATAAAAGATTTGAATATACTGTTTTGTATCCATTTACATGTTCAACAATGATTGTTATTCCATAACGAGGGTCATTTTTTATAGATTTTACATTTCCATCTGCTGATGCTTTTACTACAGTTGTTTTGTCAGCCGCAATATCAATTCCATTATGTGTTGTCCAAACATCTAAAGTGCTAGAATATACTAATTTATTATCAGCAAATTCTTTCATTATCTCTCCCGAAACTGGCATTTTAAATTCTGGATCTTTTACTACTTCTGGTTTAGTTTCAGTTTTAGTCTCAGTATTTTTAGTTGTAGTTTTGCTTTCTTCTTTTTTTGTGTTGCTCTCTTCGTTTGGTATAATGCTTGTGTTGACTGCTACTTTTTCTGTGTTATCAGTTGAATTCTGCATCTCGTCTACAGTTTTTCCATAAGATGTGCTTGTTTCTTCTGTAGGTATAATAGTTCCTAATGTATTTGAATTTATTTTACTAAGCTCATTAGTTTTATTTAATGTATTTCCATAAACAAAAAAAGTTATAACAAATGCAATAACTGCTAGAGCAAGTATTGTTCCTGTGATATATAACACTTTTTTTGTATCTATTCCATCTTCTCTTCCTCTTCTATAATCTCTTCTCATAAAATAATTCCTCCTTAATTTTTCTTTAGTATCATTATTAACAAGTTTGAGAAATTTATACAAAAAATGTTAAATATCTTGGATTTTTACATTTGTGTAAAAATGATGGATTATCTCTTCATAATTTTTACCTTGCTTTGCCAAACTATCTGCACCAGTTTGACTCATTCCAACGCCGTGTCCATAGCCAGTTACTTCAAATATAATATTATCTTTTTCAATTGTTACTTTGAAGTTCGCAGATCTTAAGCCTAATAGAGTTCTAACTTCTACTCCTGATAATTTTAAATTTCCTATTTGTACTGTTTTTACTCTATTGCCTTCTGTATATTCTTTTATTTTTATACAATCTTCTTTTGAAAAATCTATTTTGAAATTACTGTGAACCTTTTTTATTTTCTCTTGAAATTCTTTTTTAGTAAAAGTAGCCTTTGAAGAGTATTGGCTATATGCGTCTTCACCTGCTGTTTCAACTGATAGCAAATACGGATATCCACTTCCTCCCCATACATTTAAAGGCGCTTCTGTGTATCCACCACTATTAGAGTGAAAGAAGGCATTTATTGGTTTGCCTTCATATGTAATCATTTTACCTTTGGTTCCATTTACTGCATTTACAATTTTGTTCCAATATTCGGTTCTGTTTTCTTCTTTCCATTTTGCTAATCTATTTTCTTTAGAAATCCAAGCTTGGCAACAAGCTGAAGAATCACAAATATTTGCATCTCCATGTTTCTTCGCTCCATTTGTGATTTTATATAAAGTATATGTTCTAGCAACAACAGCTTGGGCCTTTAAAGCTTCCTTTTCAAAACTTGCAGGCATTTCACTGCTTACTACTCCATATAAATATTCATCTAAACCTAGTTCTTCAACTTTATTTGTTGATGTATGTAGTAGCTTTACAGTGTTGTATTGCTTGTAATCATAGTCTGCCACTGTTTGCTGTTCTTCTTTATTTTCTGTATTGTTTGAAATTGTCGGCTTTGCTTTACTAGTAAATATTATTGGAATTGAAAAACACAGTATTAAAAATATTAGAATATATGCTAAATATCTTTTCAATTTTTTCTCCTTTTCTATGAGCAATTTATTTAACTTTTACAGCAATAGTAATATGAAAACTTTTCTCCGTTCCATCCCTACTGCGCAAGAAGATGTAACAACAATTTTTTGCAAACATTAATAATGATTTGAAAAAATTTAGTAACATCTTCTAGCTTGCTGGTCCCCACAGCCTCACTGCGAAAAGTATTATATTACTATTGCTAAATTCAGTTTAATTAAATTGCTAATTTCACTCTCATATTTTCTAATACTCTTTTTTCTATACGTGAAACTTGCACTTGAGTAATGCCCATAATTTTAGCAATTTCAGTCTGTGTTTTTCCTTTATAGTATCTCAAAAGAATTACCTGTTTTTCATTATCTTTCAAATTATTAATAGCTTGTTGTATACAAAGTTTGTTTGTTAACACATTTGCTTCATCAATTTGATTTGACATTCTGTCTAACAAACATAACCCATCTTCTCCTTCATCTCCTATTTGTTCATCTATCGAACAAATTGGTTGAAAAGCTTCTAAAGATAAGGTAACTTCTTCTTTTGATGTTCCTAGCATATTAGCTAGCTCTTCTATTTTAATCTCTTGTCCTTTTTTTCTATAATATTCATTTTTAGCTTCTAAGGCTTTTATTGCAAGTTCTTTTAAGCTTCTACTAATTCTTATAGGTCCATTGTCTCTAATGTACCTTTTAACTTCACCTAAAATATATGGAACTGCATATGTAGATAGTCGTACTTCAAAGTTGCTGTCAAACCTTTTTACACATTTTATAAAACCCATTACTCCTATTTGATATAAATCTTCTAGTTCATATCCTCTGTCTTGAAAACGTTTTATAATGCTCCAAATAAGCCCTTTATTAGTATCAATTAAATACTGCATAGCATCTTTGTCACCTTGCTGTGCTTTTATAATGTCTTCTATCTTATTATCAAATTCTTCTTGCATAAAAAAATGCCTCCTATCTTAATTGATTAGAGCATTTTTTTCTTCTTCTATTATTTCGTTATCTTCTTTTTTTATTTTTTTCTTCATTACCACTTTTGTTCCAATTCCAACTACTGAATGAATTTCTATTTCATCCATAAAGCTTTCCATTATTGTAAAGCCCATTCCAGACCTTTCAAGATTTCCTTTTGTTGTATATAAAGGCTTTCTTGCAAGCTCTACATCTTCAATTCCTTTTCCATTATCAGAAATTTCTATTTCAAGTACATTATCTAACAATGTAGCTCTTAATTTTACTATTCCTTCTGTATCTTCATAAGCATGGACTATGCAATTTGTAACAGCTTCTGATACAGCAGTTTTTATATCTGCCAATTCTTCAATTGTAGGGTCTAATTGTGCAGCAAATGCTGCCACTGTAATACGCGCAAAAGCTTCATTTCTTGATTTGCTTACAAATTGTAGCTCCATTTCATTATCATACCTACTTTTCATTTTGTACCTCCTTAACTTACTTTACTGTTTTGAATAATTGGAATTATTCTAGTAATTCCACTCATTTCTAACACTTTTTCAATTGATTTACTTGTATTTGTTATTTCTGCAACCCCTCCAAGCATTTTTGCTAGTTTGTATCTTCCTATTAAAAGTCCTATTCCTGCACTGTCCATAAAAGAAACCTTACTAAAATCAAACACAACTTTTCTAGGCATAAATCTCGTAATTTCATTATCCATTTTCCTCCTTATTATTTCTGTGGTATGATGGTCTATTTCTTCTGTAATTTGAATGTATAAGCAATTATCTAGTTCATCAAATTCACTTGTCATATGTGTACCTCCCTTATTTGTTTTGCTTGTCCTATTATACATTTTTTTCCAGTTTATTACTAGAGCGAAAGCTAGGAAGTTTTGTCGAATTTTGGTAAGTTTTCGACATTTTTTTCTTTAGGAATTTATTGATTTTCAGAATATTTTTGTTGATTTTATGATAAAATAATGATAAAATATTATTATAATTTTAGGAGGATTTAATTATGATAAATATAAGACCTGTTTCAGATTTAAGAAACAAATATCCAGAAATTGAGGAACTAGTATTAAAAGAAGATGAAGCTGTTTATCTAACAAAAAACGGTTATGGTTCTATGGTTGTAATGAGTTTACAAAAGTATTCAAAACTTATAAGTGATGTAGAGTACAATGAATATATTGAAAGTGCACTTGATGAAGCTGATGCTGTTGCAGAAGATAAAAATACTAAATATCTTACACATGAAGAAGTTTTTGATACACTAAGGAGGAAACTAAGTGAATAAAAAATATAAAGTAATATATTTGCCATTATTTTATAAAGATTTAGAAAGTATTGTTGATTATATAGCTTATAATTTAAGTAATATCTCAGCTGCTCAAAACTTGCTTAATGAGATTCAAACTGCTATAGAAACTAGAGCTATTAGTCCAACCTCCTATGAGAAATACTATTCAAATAAAAAAAGAAAGAATACATACTATAGAATTTATGTAAAAAATTATGTTATTTTTTATGTTGTTCATAATGATATTATGGAAGTAAGGAGAATTTTATATAATAAAAGGAATTTAGATACTTTAATCAACTAAAAAAATTCCCAGTCAAACTGGGAATTTTTTATTATAGACTTTTGAGTCTTTCTTCAACTTTTTCAAGCATTTCTTTGTATTTAGCAAGTTTTGCTTTTTCTTCATTTATTTTCGCTTCTGGTGCTTTGTTTACAAAGCCAGGATTTGAAAGCATTTTTTCTCCTCTTGCAACTTCAGAAAGTAGTTTTTCTCTTTCAACTTGTAGTCTTTGTTTTTCTGCTTCTAAATCTACCAATTCTTCAAATGGTATATATACTTCTATTCCATCTGCTAAAACTGACATCGCATTTTGAGGTATATTTTCTTTGTTTTCTTGTATATCTATTTCATTTGCAAATCCTAATTTTTGTATCATTGCACTTGATTCTTTTAGCATATCATTTGCTGTTTTAGTTACAAATATCAACTTAGATTTTTTACTTGGATGAACATTTAAGTTTGTACGTAAATTTCTAATTCCAACTATTATTGTTTTTAATTTTTCTATTTGCTCTTCTTCTTTTTCAAATGATAAACTTTCTGTATATTCTGGCCATTTTGAAATCATTATACTTTCGTCATTATGATATAGTTGCATATATATTTTTTCTGTTACAAATGGCATTACTGGATGTAATAATTTTAATGAATCTTTTAATACTTTGTTTAAAGTATATTGTGCAGCAAATTTTGTTGTGCAATTTTCGTCATATAAACGAGATTTTACCATTTCAATATACCAATCACAGAATTCATTCCAAATAAAGTCATATACTTTTTGTGTTGCAATTCCAAGTTCAAAGTTCTCTAAGTTATTAGTTACTTCTTTAACTAATTTATTTAATTTAGATAAAATCCATTTATCTTCATAACATAGGTTTGCTGGCAATTTATCTTCTGCTAATTTTGAGCCATCTTCCGGCATATTACTTAGTACGAATTTTGATGCATTCCATAATTTGTTTGCAAAATTTGATGCAGATTCTAATTTTTCAGGCATATATCTAATATCATTTCCTGGTGATATTCCTAAAACTAGTGAAAATCTTAAAGCATCTGTACCATATTTTGCAATAATTTCTAATGGATCAATTCCATTGCCTAAACTCTTAGACATTTTTCTTCCTAGGCTATCACGTACTATTCCATGGATAAATACTTTATCAAATGGTACTTGGCCTGTATGTTCTAATGCCGAGAATATCATTCTTGCTACCCAGAAGAATATTATATCATAACCTGTAACTAATGTACTTGTTGGGTAGAAGTATTTATAATCCTCAGTTTGCTCTGGCCAACCTAATGTTGAAAATGGCCATAATGCAGAACTAAACCATGTATCTAATGTGTCTTCATCTTGTTTTAAATTTGTGCTTCCACATTTTGTGCATTTATGTGGCTCTTCTTTTGATACTATAACTTCTCCACATTCTTGACAATAATATGCTGGTATTCTGTGACCCCACCATAATTGTCTTGAAATACACCAATCTTGAATATTTTCCATCCAGTTGTAATAAATTTTATCAAATCTTTCAGGTACAAATTCTACTTTTCCTGTTCTAACTGCTTCAATAGCTGGTTTTGCTAAAGGTTCCATTTTTACAAACCATTGCTCAGAAATATGTGGCTCAATTATATGGTGGCAACGATAGCATTTTCCTACATTGTGATTATAGTCTTCTATTTTTACTAAGTATCCTTCTTTTTGTAATCTTTCAACTATTTTTTCTCTTGCTTCATACATATCCATACCTTTGTATTCAGGTACTAAATTGTTCATTTTGAATTCTTCGTCAAATACAGGTATAATTTCTAAGTTATGTTTTAAGGCTGCTTGATAATCATTTGGATCATGTGCAGGTGTAAGTTTTACAGCACCTGTTCCAAATTCTTTTTCTACGAAGTCGTCTGCTATAATAGGAATCTCTTTATTCATAATTGGTAATATTACAGTTTTTCCTACTAAGTCTTTATATCTTTCATCATCCGGATGTACTGCAATTCCTGTGTCTCCTAACATTGTTTCTGGCCTTGTAGTTGCTACTATAACAAATTTACCTTCTTCTCCTTTTACTGGATACTTAACATGCCATAAATGTGTTGGTTCTTCTTCATATTCTACTTCTGCATCTGAAATTGAAGTATTGCAATATGGGCACCAATTTATCATTCTCTTGCCTTTGTAAATTAGTCCTTTATTGTATAAGTCTATAAATACTTCTGTTACGGCATTGGATAAGCCTTCATCCATTGTAAATCTTTCTCTAGACCAGTCACAAGAACACCCTAATTTTTTTAGCTGATTTAATATAGTTCCACCATATTCTTCTTTCCATTCCCATGCTCTTTTTAAGAAACCCTCTCTACCAAGGTCTTCTTTTGTAATTCCTTCTGCTTTTAGTTTTTCAACTATTTTAGCTTCTGTTGCAATTGAAGCATGGTCTGTTCCTGGAACCCATAAAGTATTAAACCCTTGCATTCTTTTATATCTAATTAAAATATCTTGCAAAGTCTCATCAAGAGCATGACCCATGTGTAATTTACCAGTAATATTTGGTGGTGGAATTACTATTGTATATGGCTTTTTAGTTTTGTCATCAGATGGTTTAAAATAACCCTTTTCATTCCAATTTTTATAAATTTCCTCTTCAAAAGTTTGTGGTTCAAACTTTCCTTCTAATTCGTGCATTTTACATTCCTCCTTATTAAAACAAAAATCCTCGCCCTGAAATAAGGGCGAGGTATTATTCTCACGGTACCACCTTAATTTAACAATTTTATTGTTAACCTTAGTTACTTTTAACGCAAGTTATACGGATAAATTTACTACTATTTCAATTTATCGGCTCCAAAGCTACCTTCAGTTTTCTATACTATCAGAAGCTTACAGCCGGTGACTTCTGTTCTCTTTATAGTTAGTTAAAACTTACTTCTCTTTTTCTTTGCCTTTAAAACTATAATCTATATTACCACATTTTGGTAGCTATTGCAAGAGTTTTTTTATTTTTTATTGCTTTTGGTTATTCTTTATTGTTCACATGTGAAGCACACTTTGCTTCGCTACATACGCTATAATTTTGTGTCATCTATATTATCAAACAAATCTTTACATTCTTTCCAATTTGCTACTTTTATGTTTTCATATTCATTGCTTAATTTTTCTAATATTTGTTTTGTTTCATCTGTAGAATTTAGGTCAACTGCAATTATATTTTTTATATTTTCTTCTTTTCCATAAATTATTCTAAATAATGTTGTCCTTATAAAGCCTTCTATTTGGTTAGCTTGATTTTTTACTGCTACTATTATATATATTCCATTTGATTTTAAATTTGTATATGTATATGTGTAAATTATGGTTTTTATGAGTTCTATTAAACCATATATTGCTAATACCCACACTATTCCTTTAAATATAAAGTCTAACATTTGCACTTTCTCCTTTTGCTCTATTTTATGCCTTGTAATTTTTTTGGTTACTTTTTTGACATTGCATACGAAAAAGTGTATACTAGAACATATGAAAGAGATTATAATTGATAAAAAATATGATGGAAAGAAATTGAATAGTTTTTTATTAGATAGTTTTGATGGGCTTAAGCTTAATACTTTATATAAAGCTTTGCGAAAAAAAGATGTTAGAGTAAATGACACTAGGATTTCTGATAATGTTATTATACATTCTGGTGATGTTATAAAAATATTTATTCCTGATGAGCAATTATTTAGTAAAAATAATTTTAATATTGATATTATTTATGAAGATGATAATATTGTGGTTGTAAATAAGCCTGCTGAAATTGAAGTAGTTGGTGAGAACAGCTTAACTAGTGAACTTTGTAAATATTATAACATTGCTTCTATTTTTCCTTGTCATCGTTTAGATAGAAATACTACTGGATTGGTTTTGTTTGCCAAAAATGAAGAAGCTTTAAATATTCTGTTAGATAAGTTTAAAAATCGTGAAATCGAAAAGCATTATAAGGCTTTGGTTTATGGTATTCCTCGTAAAAAAGAAGATACTTTAACAGCATATCTTTTTAAGGATGCAAAAAAATCTTTGGTATATATTTCTGATGTTCCTAAAAAAGGGTACGAAAAAATTATTACTTCATATAAGGTAATTAGTTGTAATAATAAGAATAACACTAGTTTGTTGGATGTTAATTTACATACTGGTAAGACTCACCAAATAAGAGCTCATTTAGCTCATATTGGTTATCCTATTATCGGTGACGGAAAATACGGAGATAGAGAAATCAATAAAAAGTTTGGATATAAGTACCAACAGCTTTGTAGCCGTTCTTTAAGGTTTTGTTTTAAAACTGATGCAGGTATCTTAAATTATTTGAATAACAAAAACGTGTCAATTTAAAGATATTGTATAAATAATAGGTGTTGATATAGTCTTATATCAACACCTATATTTTTTTATTTTATTATTTCTTCAAATTCTTCTGCTGATATAACTTCTTTTTGTATTAAAACTTCTGCTACAGCATGTAGTTTGTCCATATTATTTGTTAATATTGTTTGTGCTCTTGCATATGCTGTATCTAGCATAATTTTAACTTCTGCACCAATTGCATCTCCAAATTTTTCTCCTAATAGTTGTAATTCATATGGGTCTTTTTCTGTATTTATTGAAATTGGTCCTAAGTTATCACTCATTCCATATTTTATAATCATATCTTTTGCAATTTGTGTTGCTACTTCAATATCGTTACTTGCACCTGTTGAAATATCATTTAGTACTAATTTTTCTGCTGCTCTACCACCAAGTAATGCAATTAGTTTCTCTTCCATTTCTGTTTTTGAAATATAGTACTTATCCTCGTTTGTTTTATACATTGTGTAACCACCTGCAACTCCACGAGGTATAATTGATACTTCTTTTATATCTTTTTGTGTTTCTAATTGACTACTTACTATTGCATGTCCTGCTTCATGGAAAGCTGTAAGTCTTTTATCTTTTTCTGATATTACTCTGCTTTGCTTCTCTAGTCCAACTGTCACTTTTTTAACAGCTTCTTCAATATCATTTTGAGTTATTGCTTCATGTTTTTTTATTGTAGCAATAATTGCCGCTTCATTTAAAATATTTGCAAGTTCAGCTCCTGTAAATCCTGCTGTATCTCCTGCAATATCTTTCATACTAACATTGTCTGCAAACTTTTTGTCTTTTGCATGGATTTTTAGTATTTCCTCTCTACCTTTCATATCTGGAAGAGCTATTGTAATTTGTCTGTCAAATCTGCCTGGTCTTAGTAATGCTTTGTCTAACATTTCTGGTCTATTTGTTGCAGCTAAAACTATAATTGTTTCTTCTGTATCAAATCCGTCCATTTCAACTAACAATTGATTTAGAGTTTGGTTATTTTCTGTTTCTGCTCCACTTCCACTTGTTCTTCTTGATCCAATTGCATCTATTTCATCTATAAATACTATACATGGTGCAATTTTTTTAGCTTTTTCAAATAATTTTCTAACTCTTGATGCTCCTAGACCAGCAAACATTTCTATAAATTCAGAACCACTCATTGAGATAAATGGAACTTTTGCTTCTCCTGCAATTGCTTTTGCAATTAAAGTTTTACCTGTACCTGGTTGTCCACAAAGTAATACACCTCTAGGAATTTTGGCACCCATCTCATAGAATTTTTTAGGTTCTTTTAAGAAGTCAACTATTTCTATCATTTCATTTTTTTCTTCATCTAAACCTGCAACATCATTAAACTTTATTTTTGACTTTGTTGTCTCTGCATCATAAACTTTTCCTTTATCACCTAAGCCTTGCATTTTAAATACTGCCACAAATAACACTAGTAAGAGTATTGTTGGCAATAGTGAAAATAGGTATTGGAAAGCTGTATAAAACACGTTTTGCTGTTTTTGAATTAACTCTATTGCATTTCCCTGTAAAGTTTTCTCTTGAATCAATTCTATAAAAGCTTGTGTGTTTGGTACAATTGCTCCTTTTTCTTCTTCTATATCTTTTAGTTTCACTTTAATAGAAGTACTTCCAACTGTCATTTCAACCTTTTCAATTTTACCCTCATCTATTTGTTTAATAAGGTCTGTGTAGCTAATAATTTTATCCTCATTCTCTTTTTTAGAATTTATTAAGAATATGCTTGTTATTATTACTGCTATAAGTAATACAATGCCTGCAATTATATAATAAGTCTTTGATGATTTTTTATTTTCTTTTTGCTTATTCTCATTATCCATTATAATTCTCCTTTATAATTCCTCTGTTTTGATATTAGCCTGTGGTTCTGGCGTATCTCCTTTTTCTTTAGGCGCTTTTTTATTTGATGACTTTTTCTTTTGCTCTTGTCTTTCTTTCTCGTCTTTTTTACGTATTCTTTCTCTTTCTTCTTCCTCTTTCTTCTGTCTTTCTTTTTCTTCCATCTCTTGTCTTACTTTTTCTTGTTCTTGCATAATTTTAGAAAGTTCTATTTGTTGTTTTATTATGTCAGATCTTATTATCAATATTGCTGCTATAACATAAATACAAGCTATAGCCATATATAAAACATTAAAGTATTTTACAGTATATCCAGTTAAAATATTTACAATCATATAAATCAAATTTAATATTATCGGCAAGGTCATACTATATATTGCAATATTATATACATTTCTAAATCTTATTCTTAAGTTAGAAAGTATTCCAGTTATACATCCTATAAGTGAATATAATATTGCGTCTAATAACACTGTTGATAGATATACAACAAACAAATAAATAAACATAACTATATAAAATGCTGCGTATATTTTATATACATTATTCCCAGATAATGCGTTCATTAAATCTTGTTTTTCAAATTTTACTAAATTAAGTTGGTCTGCAATATCCTTTACCGAAATAGTTGTTAATACACTAGCCATATTGGTTTTTAATATTACTTTATCTTGTAAAATTACAGCTCCATTATAGTAATTTTTTATTTCTTCTTCATATTTATTTATTTGTTCATTTGTCAAATTTTCTGTTGTATCTATAATAACTTTTCCGTCAAATAACTTGTCCGTACTAATTACATTGTTTTCTTTTTGAGTAATAGATATTTTTCCATTATTAAAGTTAATTGTCTCAATATTTTGATCTATATATTGCTTTACTTTATTTACTGTTCCTCTAAAACGGTATGTAATAGCTAAGGTTAAGAAGAAAGTAAAAATTAACATTAATATAACTATATATGATATTGTTTTACTAGTTTTTTGTACCACTAATTTTTTATAATCTTCTAATCCAAATATGCTTATTTTTAATTTTTTCCAAAATGAAATTTTTACTTCTTCTTCCACTCTAATTCTCCTTATTTATATTTTTTCTACTGTCATACCTTCTTTGGTGTCTTTTACTGCATATCCTTTTTCTTTTAAGTTATCTCTAATTTCATCTGATAAAGCCCAATTTTTATCTGCTCTTGCTTGTTTTCTTTTTTCTAATAATTCTTGAATTTCTTGTGGTAATTCTACATTTTTGCTTTCTTCTAAATATTTTTTGCTGTTTTCTAAATCTAAGCCTAATACTTTATCAAATTTTAATAAAAGTTCTGCAAATTGTTTTGATTTATGTTCATTTCTTACTATTTCCCATACAATTCCCATAGCTGCTGGCATATTCAAGTCATCATTTATTGTCTCCAAAAATTTATTTTCATATTCTTTTATTTCTTGTTCATCTATATTTTCTGTGCCTTCTTGATGTTTTACAAAACCTTCTCTTAAACGCATTAATGCTTTTTGTGTTGCTAATGCTGTATCAAATGTAAAGTTTAGTTTTGTACGATAATGTGCTGTAAAGCAGAATAATTTATATGCTAATGGCTCAATTCCCTTTTCTTGCAATTGATCTAGTGTGTATGTATTTCCTAAAGATTTTGACATCTTTCCACCATCAACTTGTAAGAACTCAACATGCATCCAAGTTTTTGCTGGAACTTTACCTGTTAATCCTTTGCTTTGTGCAATTTCATTTTCATGATGTGTTGGTATATGATCAATTCCACCTGTGTGTATATCAAATTGATCTCCTAAGTATTTTCTACCCATTGCAGAACATTCTATATGCCAACCTGGGTATGATAATCCCCATGGGCTTTCCCATTTCATAATGTGATTTTCTGGTGCTTTAATCCACAATGCAAAATCATATGGGTTTCTTTTTTCTGTGTCTATATCAACTCTTGCTCCAGCTATTTGTTCATCTAATTTGCGGTTTGATAGTACTGGATATTTATCTAATTTTGAAATATCAAAATATATTCCTTTACTTGTTTCATATGCGTATCCATTTTTTATTAAACCTTGAACAAATTCAAGCATTTCTTGAATATGTTCTGTTGCTTTTGCAATAATTTCTGGTTTTTCTATGTTAAGTCTTGCCATATCTATGAAAAATTTATGTGTATAAAAGTTAGCTATTTCATAAGGGTCTTTGTTTTCTTTTCTTGCTGCCTTTTCCATTTTGTCTTCACCTTCGTCAGCATCTGATTCTAAGTGTCCTACGTCTGTAATATTCATTACATGTTTTAAGTTATATCCATTGTATTGTAATACTCTTCTTAAAGTATCCATAAAAACATATGCTCTAAAATTTCCTATATGAGCAAAGCTATATACTGTAGGTCCGCATGAATACATACGAACTGTATTTCCTTCTAATGGTTTAAATTCTTCTTTTGTTCTAGTTAATGTATTATATAATTGTACTGTCATAAAAATCCTCCTTTAATTTAGTTCGTAGTATTTGAAGATGGATTTGTTGTTGTGTTTCCTCCTGCCTCACTATTTCCTCCGCTGTCAACTGTATTATTTTGATTTGGTTTTTCCGGTGTTGGCGGAGGTGTAACACTTACTTTATTTACTGTGATAACTATACTCACGCCTTTTATAACTTTTGTTCCTTCCTCAAAACTTTGTTTTATAACAATTCCATTTGCTTGGTCTCCGTGTGTTTCGTAAAGCACTTGTACATTTAAACCTGCTAAAGCTACTTTAGCCTCCTCTTCAGTCTTTCCTATTAATTTAGGAATTATTACACTACTTGTTTCCTCTGTATGGATATTACATTTTTCTGTTGGTATCTTGTATCTATCCTTTTTTACTGTCCAATTGCTATTATTCTCTTTTTCTGGTTTTGCTGTATATATTTTTTCTTCAGTATCTAAGCAATATTCTGTTGCAACTTTTTTAGATTCTTTACATATTTTTATAGTTTCGTGTCCGTCACATGCTTTTGGCACGTTACCTTTTGTAAAATATTCTGTATATTTTCTAGTACATTCTTTAGTTGCTACTTTTCCACTATCTTTACATACTGTAGCTGTTACTACTCCATCTGGTTTTGTAAAACGTTTTTTAGGCAATTCTTTGTGCACATTTTTCATTATATTAGCCCAAATGCTTCTTGCTGCCCATATTTGATATAATTCAATTTCTCCTTGGTCAAATCCATACCAAGTAGCACCGGCATAATATGGTGTATATCCACAAAGCCATACGTTTGTATCATTATCTGTAGTACCTGTTTTACAAGCTACGTCCATTCCTGATATTGCACAAGCCCCCGCTGTTCCACTATATCCTGTAACAACATCTGTTAATATGTCTGAAATAATATATGCATTTGCCTCTGATATAACTCTTCTTGTTTCTTGCTTTGGTTCAAGAATTGTTTTTCCGTCACTATCAGTTAATTTTGTATAGAATGTTGGTTCTATATATACACCTTTGTTTGCAAGTGTCGCATATGCTGCTGCCATTTGTAAAGTACTAGATCCATGGTGAGCTCCACCAATTGCTAAGCTCATAACAGCATCATCTTCCTCTGTATATGTGGTAAGTCCAAATTCATGTAAATATTCTATCGCCTTATTTATTCCAACATTGTATGCTATTTTAATATTAACGATATTTGAAGAAACCTCAATTGCTTTTCTAACTGTACATAGTCCTTGATATCCTCCTGCGTTTTTAGGAGAGTATCTTCCTTTAAATGTTGTTGGTGTATCATCAAACACTGTTGATGCAGTAATTACTTTTTCTTCTAAGCCTGGTGCAACGTTAACTAATGGCTTAATTGATGAACCTGTTTGTCTTTCACTAATTGCATAATTATAGCTAGTTCCTTGGTCACTTCCTAGTGCTCCACCCATTGCTACTACTCTACCTGTTGTTGGTTCAATTATAGTAGTACCTGCCTGAGTTCTTGCTTTTACTTTCACGTTTTTTCCATTTGCATCTTTAACTGTTATTGTTTTATTTTGTACATATTTTTTCTTAGCCATTTCTTTAAGTACTGCTTCCTGAATAGAAGTTACTTGTGTTGTATATAGTTTATATCCTCCTGATTGAATCATTGCTTTAGCCTCTGAAAAATCAATATCTTTTGCTTCTGCTAAATCTCTTGCTGCATTATTTACAGCCTCACTCACAAAATATGAAATATTTCCAATTTCTATTGTTCCTTTTTTGAATTCAAAGCCTTTTTCTACTTTTTCTACTGCTTCATTATATAATTTTTCAGCTTCTGCTGGGTCATCGCTAATTCTACTTTGTTCCTTCATAAAATGTAATACTAATTTAGTTCTTGACTTTATTAGTTCACTATTATCTTCTTCTCCATATGGATTATACATATTTGGTCCATCATTTATTCCTGCTAAGAATGCTGATTCAGCTAAGTCCAAATCTTTTGCTGATTTTGCAAAGTAGTATTGTGCTCCATATTCTACTCCATGAAGATCATTTCCACCTATAAATATAATATTTAAATATTTTTCTATTATTTGTTTTTTAGTAAGCATACTCTCAACTTTGTAAGCTCTTGACATCTCACGAATTTTTCTCTCCATACCTGCAGTTCCAGAGTCTGCTTTATCCTTCATAATGTTTTTTACTAATTGTTGTGTTATAGTACTTCCACCACCAACATCAGAGCTTCCTCTATGTAACACATAACTTAGTGTTGCTTTAGCTGTTCTTAAAATATCAACTCCTGAATGTTCATAAAATCTCTTATCTTCTATTGCTATATATGCATCTGGCGTATATTTTCCCATTTGTTCTAGTGAAATTACTTTTCTGTTTCCATTTCCGTCTCCAGCGCTGAGTAATCCTATTTGTTTTTCTTCTGAGTCATATATTTCTGCATTTCCGCTAGCTATTAATTCTTCTTTAGTAATATTCCATTGATCACTAAAAAATATTCCTGCTAAGACTCCTCCACCAACAAGCACTAATAAAAATATTAATATTACAAATATTAATATTATCTTTTTTAGTTTTGGATGTTTTTTCACCTTTATTGTATCTGCCTTATTTGTTTTTTTACTTCTTTTAATTTTATATTGTTTAGTATCACTTGAGTGCTTCTTTTTACTTCCCATAAAGGTATCCTCCCTTGGATATATTTTAACATATATATTATATAATATATTCATAAAAAAGCAAAGTATTTTAATAAATTTTTAAGGTTTTATATATAAAAAAACTACTAATTTAATATTAGTAGTTCTTATTTTATCCAAACAAACCTTTTTTCTTTACTGGTGGTTGTTCATTCATAGTTTTTGCAAGTTGCATTAAAAGTTCTCTTTGTTCTGGAGTTAGCTTTTTAGGTACTTGTACTTGTACTGTAAATACAAAATCTCCTTGTGCACTGCTATTTACTCCCTTGAAGCCTTTATTCCTTATTGTAAATTTTGTGCCTGTTTGTGTTGCATCAGGTATTCTATAAGTTTCAGTTGTTCCATCTACCATTGGTATTTTAAGTTCTGCACCAAGGGTTGCTTGTGTAAACGTTATTGGTATGTCACAAAGTACATTATTTCCTTTTCTACTGTAAATACTATGTCTTTTAACATGTATTAATATATATAGGTCACCTTTTGGTCCACCATTTGTACCTGGCTCTCCTTCACCTTGCATTACTATAGTTTGACCATCGTCAACACCTGCTGGTATTTTAACTGTTAATCGTACTTGTTTTCTAACTGTTCCTTTTCCTTTACATGTTTCACAAGGATTTGTAATAACCTTACCTGTTCCATGGCAGTTTGTACATGTTCTTGTAGTTTGCATTTGTCCAAGTATTGTAGTTTGGACTTGCTTAATTTGGCCTGTTCCATGACATACACTACATGTTTCAGGGTGTGTACCTGGTTTTGTACCTTCTCCATGGCAAGTATCACAAGTTTCATTTCTATTTATTGTTACATATCTTTCTGTTCCTAAGAAAGATTCTTCAAAACTTATATCTATATCATAGCGTAAATCTGTACCTTTTCTAGGCCCATTTTTTCTTGTACCTCTTGAAGAACCTCCAAATCCTCCACCAAAGAAAGAAGAAAATATATCTCCTAAATCTCCAAAGTCACTAAATCCATCAAAGCCTGTTGAGTATGTATATGTACCACCACCAAATGGTCCTCCGGCTCCTCCTCCGAAGCCTTGAGGTCCATCTGCTCCAAATTGGTCATACATTTTTCTTTTTTGAGGATTTGATAAAGTTTCATAAGCTTCATTTACTTCTTTAAACTTTTTCTCTGCCTCTTCTTTATTATCAGGATTAGCATCTGGATGGTATTGTTTTGCAAGTTTTCTATATGCTTTTTTAAGTTCTTCATCAGTTGCATTTTTATTTACGCCTAATACCTCATAATAGTCCTTTTTTGTAGCCATTATTCATTTCCTTCATTATTATTATTTTCTGTGTTTGTTTCTGTATTTGCATCTTCTGGGTTTGCTTGTGCTTGTTGTCCAGCAGATGTTTGTTTATATAATTGTTCTGTTATAGAGTAGAATACTGTTGTTAATTTTTCTGTTGCTGATTTAATTGCTTCAACATCAGATCCTTCTAATGCTTTTTTAACATTAGCAATTTCAGTTTCTGCTTTTGCTTTTTCTTCTCCACTAATTTTGTCTCCAAGCTCGTCAATTGTTTTTTGGCTGTTATATACTAAGCTTTCTGCATTGTTTCTGACTTCAATTTCTTCTTTTCTCTTTTTGTCTTCTGCAGCATGTGCCTCAGCATCTTTAACAGCTTTTTCAATATCTTCATCAGATAGATTTGTACTTGCTGTAATAGCTACTTGTTGGCTATTTCCTGTTGCCATATCTTTTGCAGATACGTGTACAATTCCGTTTGCGTCAATATCAAATGTTACTTCGATTTGTGGCACTCCACGAGGTGCTGCTGGAATTCCTGTTAATTGGAATCTTCCTAATGTTTTGTTATCTGCAGCCATTTCACGTTCACCTTGTAATACGTGAATTTCGACACTTGTTTGACCATCTGCTGCTGTTGAGAATATTTGTGATTTTTTAGTTGGTATTGTTGTGTTTCTTTCAATTAATTTTGTAAATACTCCACCTAATGTTTCAATACCTAATGATAATGGTGTTACATCTAGTAATACTAGGTCTTTTACATCACCTGATAAAACACCGCCTTGAATAGCTGCACCAATAGCAACACATTCGTCTGGGTTGATACCTTTGTCTGGTTCTTTTCCTGTAATTTTCTTAACCGCTTCTTGAACAGCTGGAACTCTTGTAGATCCACCTACTAATAATACTTTGTGTAAGTCATTTGCTGTAACTCCAGCATCTTTCATAGCTTTTTCTACTGGTATTTTAGTAGCTTCAATTAAGTCACTAATTAACTCTTCAAATTTTGCTCTTGTTAATGTAATGTCTAAGTGTTTTGGTCCTGTTGCATCTGCTGTAATAAATGGTAAGTTGATTTGTGTTTGTTGCATTCCAGAAAGCTCTATTTTGGCTTTTTCTGCTGCTTCTTTTAGTCTTTGCATTGCCATTTTGTCTGTTTTTAAGTCAATACCACTTGATTTTTTGAATTCTGATACTAAATATTCAATAATTCTATCGTCAAAGTCGTCTCCACCTAGTTTTGTATTTCCATTTGTTGCTAGTACTTCAAATACACCGTCTCCAATATCTAGGATAGAAACATCAAATGTACCTCCACCTAAGTCATATACCATTATTTTTTGATCTTGGTCTTCTTTATCCATACCAAATGCTAAAGCTGCTGCTGTTGGTTCGTTTATAATTCTTAATACTTCTAGTCCAGCAATTTTACCAGCATCTTTTGTTGCTTGTCTTTGGCTATCGCTAAAGTAAGCAGGTACTGTAATAACAGCTTGTGTAACTGGTTGACCTAAATAATTTTCAGCATCTGTTTTTAATTTTTGTAATATCATTGCTGATATCTCTTGTGGGGAGAATTCGTCTCCTTCGATTTTTACTTTTTTGTTTGATCCCATATCTCTTTTAATTGAGATTACAGTGTTTTCTGGATTAGTAACTGCTTGACGTTTTGCAATTTGTCCTACTAATCTTTCTCCATTTTTTGAAAATGCAACAACAGATGGCGTTGTTCTATTTCCTTCTGCGTTAGGAATAACAACTGGCTCTCCTCCTTCCATTACTGCTACACATGAGTTTGTTGTTCCTAAGTCAATTCCTATAATTTTTCCCATAATAATTTACTTCCTTTCTAAATTTATATATTTTAAAAAATTAATATTATTTTCATGTTAAATAAATTAAAATCAAGTATAACGAGGCAAACGAGTAAATTTTCTTGAGATTATACAAATGTATGTCGAAAGAAAATTTATGAAGTTTAACAAAGTTAGACGAAGATTTTTATTTATTTAATTGGCTACGACTACCATAGAATGACGAATAACTCTATCGCCTATTTTATAGCCTTTTCTATACTCTTCTTTTACTTCTTTTTCTCCTAAGTTTTCATCTACTACTAAACTTACAGCTTCATGAAGTTCTGGATCAAAAGTTTTTCCAACTGCTTCAATTTCAGTTACTCCATTTGCTTTTAGTACATCTTTAAATTGTTTTAAAACAAGTTCTACGCCTTGTTTATAGCTTTCATCTTCTGTTTGGCTTGCTACTGCTTTTTCTAAATTGTCTATTACTGGTAAAAAGTTTGATACTACATCAGCCATAACCGAACTATATAGTCCAACTTTTTCCTTTTCATTTCTTTTTTTGTAATTGTCAAATTCTGCTGCAACTCTTTTTAATCTGTCATTTGTTTCGTCCAATTGAATCTTAAGAGTTTCGTTTTCTTTTTTGATTTCAATTACTTCATCGTTTTGCTTTGGTTCCTTAGTTTCTTGTTTAACTTCTTTTTTTTCTTTTTCCATTGCGTGTTTTCCTTCTGCCATTTCATTTCTCCTTTCTTTATTGTCCATTTAATTTTTTACTAATATACTTCATAACTGAAATAACCTTTGAGTAGTCCATTCTTTTTGGTCCTATAATTCCAATAGTTCCTAAGTCTTTATCTTGATATCTATGTTTAAATGTTATTATACTAAAGTCTTTTAGTTGTTCATTTTCATTTTCATCACCAATATACACATTTATGTCTTTGGCAAATCCTGTATTTAATAAGTCTAGCATAACTTGTTTTGTGTCTATTAAGTTTACAAAGTTTTTTGCTACTTCTAGACTTTTAAACTCTGGAAGTTCAAACACTTTGTTAGTTCCTTCTAAATAAACTTTTGCTTCTTCATTTATTACCTTATCTAGTTGTTGCATTATTGGTTTTATAACATTTAGGCTATAATTCATTTCTGAAAATATATACTCTTCTAAGGGTTTATCTATTTCTTCTATTGGTTTTCCTTTTAGTTTATTATTAAAAATGAAGTTTAAAGTATTTACTTGATCTTCTGTAATGTCTTCATCAAATTTAATAATTGTTTCTTTTATAATACCTGTATCTGTTAGTATAACTGCCATTAACATTCTAGTTCCAAGAAGGACAAATTTTACTTCTTCTATGTTTTGTAAGTTAGTTCTTGGTCCTATTGCAACCGATGTATAGTGTGTAACCTCTGACAAGGTATTTGTAGCTATTTTAGTTAACTCTTCTATTTCGTTAACTCTAGTTTCTAATTTAGATTGTATGTATTTTATTTCTTCTAAGCTGATGTCATCATCTTTTAATAATTCGTCTACATATAGCCTGTAACCTTTTGCTGATGGAACTCTGCCGACTTGAAGTATGTGGTTTATCTAAGTAACCACTTTTTTCTAAGTCTGCCATTTCATTCCTAATTGTTGCACTGCTATAGTCTAAATTGTATTTTTGTACTAGTGCTCCTGAGCTAACCGGTTCTGCTGTGTTAATATATTCTTCTATTATTGCTTGTAATATTTGTTTTTTTCTATCATCTAACACATTTTCACCTTCTAACTCTTTATATATTTTAGCACTCTTAGCTCTTGTCTGCTAAACTGCATATATATTATATCCATTTTTAGCAATTGTCAATACATATTGCTAAAAATTTGTGTGAAATTTATGTGAAAATAGGAAGAATTTTAAATAAATTCTTCCCATACTATATTTGCTAAGTCTAAGCCTTTGTTAGTTAGCTTAATTTGGTCTCCATCTATTTCTACTAACTCTTCATTTACTAGTTTTTCTAGTTTATCATGATATAAAAATACTGGATTTGCTACAAATTTTATTTTGAATTCTTGTATGCTAACACCATCTATTTTTCTTAATCCTAATAACATATATTCTTTTTGCATTGCTTCCATATCTTGCTTCTCATGAAATACTAAATTTTCTTCTGTTTTATCCTCTTCATAATTTTTTATATATTGTTCTAAGTTTTCTATATTTGAATACCTTATTCCATTTGTATATGAATGTGCTGCTACTCCAAAGCCTATGTATTCTTTTTGATTCCAACAGTCTAAATTGTGTTTTGACTCATATCCTTGTTTTGCAAAATTGGATATTTCATAGTGATTATATCCATTTGCCTCTAAAATTTGTTTTACAGTCCAATACATTTTCCTTTCTAGTTCTTCGTCTGGTAGTTCTAGTCCTTCTTCCACCTTTTTAAATAATGGTGTACCTTCTTCTAATATCAATGAATATACAGAAATATGCTCAGGTTCCATTGATACTATTTCTTCAATTGAATCTTGTACTTCTGCTAGTGTTTGGTTTGGAAGTCCTATCATTAAATCTACATTTATATTTTCAAAACCCGCTTCTCTTGCAAATCTAAAAGTGTCTAAAAAGTCTAAATATGTATGTATTCTTCCAATTTCTTTTAGCAAATGCTCATGAGTAGATTGTAGCCCTATACTTAATCTGTTTATTCCTACTTTGTTATAGTCCTCTAATTTTTCTAATGTAACTGTTCCTGGATTAACTTCTATCGTAATTTCAGCATTTTCATCAAGCTCAAAATTTGATTTTATTTCTTCAATAGTTTGAACTATATATTTGCTTTCTATTAATGAAGGAGTGCCTCCACCAATGTATATAGTTTTAACAGAAAACAAATCGTCTTTTCCATTTTCGAAGTCAGCTCTATTATTGCTTCCTACTTCTTTAATTTCTTGTAGCAAACATTTTATATATTTTGAAATTAAATCTTGCTTTTCTGCATATGAACAAAAATCGCAGTAACTACATTTTCGTTTACAAAATGGAATGTGGATGTATAGTCCAATTTGTTTTCTTCGCATAAGTTTCTTCCTTCCTAAATTATACGTTCTTCTGGTTTGGCACGTCGCTTACACACTTTTTATTTTTCAAATCCGGCACGTCGCTTGCACTTTGAATATATTTTTTCTCAACTAAAGCACGAAAAAATATATGTCAAAGTCGCTGTGCCTGCTCTATTGTTTAAATTTAGAAACAAATTGTTCTATGTTGTAAAAGCGATGATTTACTCCCGACTTTCCTATTGGTTTTGATAGCATTTGTCCTATTTCTACCAATGATGCTTCTGGGTTTTCTAGTCTTAGGGTTGCTATTTCTTGTAGTTGTTCAGGCATTTTATCAAATTGACCAATTTGTTTTAAATATTTAATATTCTCTATTTGTTTTAGTGCTGCATTCAAAGTCTTGTTTAAGTTAGCCGTCTCACAGTTTACTTTTCTATTTACATTATTTCTAATATCTCTATATACTCGTACTTCTTCAAACTTAAGTACAGAACTATTTGCTCCAATCAGAGCTAAAAATTTTGATATCTCATCTCCATCTTTTGTATATAGTGCATATCCATTTTTCTTTTCTATATTTTTAAATTGTATTTCATATTTATTTAATATAGCTAATACTATATTTGCATTTTTCCCTGATGAAAATGTTATTTCCAAGTGATATGTATTTTTAGGATTGTTAATTGAACCTCCTCCTAAAAAACTTCCTCTTACAAATGCTTTTTCTAGTAATTCCTGATTATTAATCTGTTCAGTTATATTTTTAAATGTTATTGTATTGTTATATATAACTTCTGGAATTTCCAGTTTATTTACACTAATGCAAAACTTTTTGCCTATCACTTCAATATTTTGCTTTGTATATTGTAAGTTGTTTAGTAACTTACTAAAACGGTTAATATTATATTCACTTTCAGTTGAAAACTTTATCTTATTTTTTTCTATTGTTATATTGTTTGAGCTTAAATATCCAAGCAATTCAAATTTAACAATTTCTTTGTTAGCCAAATTGCCTAGTTTGCTTATTTCTTCTTTTACTTCACTTGAAAATGACATACTAACCCTCCTTTTGAAAAATCACTATTCTATCGTTTCCAGCCAAGTCTTTTATTGGCTGTTTTGTTATTAGTTTTAAATTTTTATGTTCTAGATTTGTAACCGCATTACCTTGATTATATCCTATTTCTAGCATCAAGTATCCCTTTGTTTTTAAATGTTTATGTGCTTCATTTAGTATTTTTTTATAGAACTCTAATCCATCTTTTCCACCATCTAAAGCAAGATGAGGTTCAGCTTGTACATCTTTTTCTAGTGTTTTTATTATGTCTGTTTCAATATATGGTGGGTTTGAAAGTATTATATCAAAGCTTCTCTCTGTTAGTTTATCAAATAAATTGGACTCTATAAATTCTATATTTACATTATTTAAATTTGCATTTTTTCTTGCTACTTCAAGTGCCTCTTGGCTTATATCGGTTGCTGTTACTGTTGAGTTTTGGCAATAATGTGCTATTGAAATTGCTATTGCACCACTTCCAGTACACAAATCTAGCACTTCCATGTTTTGTTCTTTTATGATTTTGATACCTTCTTCTACTAAAACTTCTGTATCAGGCTGTGGAATTAGTACATTTCCATCCACATAAAAATCAAGTGCCATAAACTGCTGATGTCTTGTTATGTATTGTATTGGAGTGCCTTTTATTATTTTTTGTAGGTAGTTATTATATTTATTTATCTTTGATGGTTCCACTATTTCTTTGCTGTTAATAATTAACTCTTGTTTAGTTTGTTTTAAAACATATTGTAATAATGTACTTGCCTTTATGTGTGAATCTTGTATATCTTCTTTTTTTAAAACATTCTCTCCTAATTTTAATAACTCTATTTGCCTCATTTATTTTCTCCTACAGTTTGTTAGTGATTCTATTATACAAATCTCAAAATAGCTTGTCAAGGTTATATTTAGGCATAAAAAAGCCCCGCCTTAGCCGTAAGGTGAATGAAATTTTAAGGACCTGCTTACACAGGTGGGTATCTTGTTGAATGCTCCTGGGTTTCTTATAAATTTGTATAAGCCTACACGCCACACTCAAAGGCAGATTCCCGTTTAGAATTTGTTGGTTCTAAAATTCCAGTCTACACGCACTATGCAGGGAAAATTAATATCTTATTTATTTGTTATATATATATATATTACCACAAAGCTTATAAAATTACAATTACTTTTTTTACCAAAAAACTATTTATTTTTTTGCTTTTTTATGATATCTTAGTTTTATCAAAGTTTTGTGGAGTTTATGTGAAATTTATGAAAAAAAATAATGGTTTTATGAAATTTTTTAAAGCAAACTGGATAAGGCTTTTACTAATTTTGTGTAGTTTAATCGTAATAATTGCATTATCATTTTTTGTTATTCCAAATTGGTTAGGTAGAAATAAATTTACAGATGAGCTGTCTAACTTTGCTAACAAATCTTCCGTTTTTTCTTTATCAAAAATTTACTGTTATAGTAGTGCAAGTGGAATAAATAATACTGAGGGTAAAGCTATGTGGGATATAAATGTTAGTCAATATACAGATATTGCTTTAGGCCTAAGTATAAACAATGTTAATAATGATTTAACTAATAATTTAGCTAATTCTAATTTACAGGTAGTTGATACTTCGCCTAAGTATAGTATATCGAAAATTTATATTGATAATATAAGTTTTTCAAATAATAACACAGGAACTTTAAGCTTAAGTTATATTCCTATTTTAAACTTTGGTTTAATATCTAATGATGAACTTACTAATCCTGGAAAACAGCAAAACAAGATTGATTTTAATATAGTTGATAATAAAGAAATATTACTTAATAACATAGTACAAGAACCTAGTATAGATAAGAATCTGGTCTTGCCTATAACTCTTAGATATTTAAACTCAAATATTAAAACAGATCACACCATTACTAACATAGAAGAAAAATTAGCTTTTGATGGAAGTATATTAAAACGTGCTTCTATTCCATTATCTTCTATTAAAAATGAAGTTACATTTAACATTCACATTGTTACTAACTCAAGTGAAGAATATATGTATCCAGTACATTTACAAATACCTTTGCAAAATGAGGATAATGGTAAAAATATTTATGATGGAAGTTATTCTCAAGAGGTAGAATTTAATAATTGTTATTTCTACTAAAAAAGAGGCTTTTTTATAGCCCCTTTTTTAGTATATTATTTCTCTTTTTAATAAGTTGTTTCTAATTTTTCCAATTCCTATAATATCATCGTTTACTTTTATCTGGTATAGCCCATCCGGCTTATTATTTGTTAGTTGTACTCCATTTAAAAATAAATTTAGTTTTCTCTCTTGTAATTCAGTAACTGGATAATTCTCAAAGAATTTTTGCATTGTTATTACATGCTCATTCCAAAATTTTTTATTGTCTTTATTTTCTTCTATATCTTCAATTGTTACTGCTTGTTCTAACTCAAACTGCCCCACTTGAATTCTATTAAGTTCTTTCATATAGCCTATTGTTCCTAGTTTTTCTGCAATTGTCTCACATAATGTCCTAATATATGTACCCTTTGAACAATGTACTTTAAATTCAATTGTTTTGTCTTTTTCGTTTATGTTCAATAATTCAATACTATATATTTCTATTTCTCTTTTTGGTATTTCTACCTCCACACCTTTTCTTGCATATTCATATAGTTTTTTTCCATTTACTTTAATTGCTGAATACATTGGAGGAGTTTGTACTTGTTTTCCCTCTAATGTTTCTAGAGTTTGTTGTATTCTTGCTTTATCCCAAGTTGACTTATCAACACTTTTTTCTTCTATTATATTACCTTCACTGTCTAGTGTGTCTGTTTTTTGTCCTAACTGTATTGTAGCTATATAAGTTTTGTCATGATTTATTAAATATTTTGAAAGTTTAGTTCCTTGTCCTAATAGCAAAGGAAACACACCAGTAGCCATTGGATCTAATGTACCTGTATGTCCAACTTTTTCCTTACATATTTTTTTGACTTTTGCCACTACATCATGCGATGTATATTGTTTTGGCTTATTAACAATTAAAATTCCATTCATCTTTCTTCTGTTTCTCTTTCTTCTTCAAATTTTTGTGATAATTTTTTATCTAGTTCCCATTTCAGGGTACCATCATAAAACTCCCATGGAAATATTTTTGGATTTTTATTTTTAGCTCTTTCAATTATTTGTTTAATAGTTCTATTTTGCATTTGGTCATCACTCTCAAATTTCGAAGCAATCTGTTTAGCCCTTGTTGGCATTTTTTGTTTTTCACATATTGCTAATAGAATAACTGTCCTTTCATATTCAGTCAATTCTTCACTACTTCCAATCTGCTCTAGCAATTCTACATCTATTTTATTATAATAAAGTCTAGTTTTTATTTGATTAAGCAATTGTATAGTTGATGGCATTCTAACACTTTTAGAGTTATTTGTATATATATTTCCTCTTATCTTCAGTTCTTTTTCAAATTGAAGTCTCATTCTTCTTAAATTTCCAAACTCTTCTAATATACCTCTAGCTCTTTCTATATTTCCTTGATGTATTGCTATTGTCATTATTTGTCTCTGAATAGGTTCATATTTTTTAAATCTTGCTCCTATCGCTTTTGCTTCTTCTAGTCGTCCTTCTTGTATAGCTATTGTTATCATCTGATTTTGAATCATTGGATTATCTTGAAATTTTTCACCTATTGCCTTTGCGTCTTCTAGTCTCCCTTCCTGTATTGCTATTGTTATCATTTGGCTTTGTATTGCTTCATTACTCTCAAATTTAGCACCTATTGCATTAGCTCTTTCTATGTCACCTTCTTGTATTGCAATTGTTACCATTTGACTTTGTATTATTGGATCATCTTCAAATTGTTTTCCTATTATTTTAGCCTCTTCTAGCCTTCCTTGTTTTATTAAAATAGTACATCTTTGTGACATAATAATTAAATCATTTGGATATTGAGCTGTCAATCTATATGCTTCATCTAATTTTCCTAGCCTTATTTTCTTTCTTATTTCTTTGCTAACATTTTTTGACTGCCCAACTTGTCCTTCTATTTCTTGTATATATTCCATAACCTTTCTCCATAAAAAACAAACTACAATAAGATTTAGTATAATTTTAAAATCTTTTGTAGTTTATATTTTTTAAAGTAATCTCATTACTTCTTTTATTACTTTTTCTTTTGCTTGTTCTATAGTTCCTTGGATTGTACAACCTGCTGCTCTTGGGTGTCCTCCACCACCAAATACTACACAAGCATCTGATACATTTACATATTCATTAGAACGAAGTGATATTTTACAACCTTTTTCTGTTTGACGTATAAATATTGAAACTTCAACTCCTTCAACATCTCTACCTATTTCAACAATTCCCTCATGGTCTCCACTCTCAGCATGTACTTTTTCTTCATCTTCTTTGGTTATATATGTATATGCAATTTTTCCATCTGCCAAAAATTCTATTCTATTATTTGCAATTCTATGTAATTCAAAGTTTGGTTTTGTTTTTGTTTGTAACACTTGGTGATATACTTTTGATACATTAACTCCTTTATTTAAAAGCCATGCAACAAATTCAAAAGTTTCAGCTGTAACTCCTTGATATTTAAAGCCACCTGTATCTGTTATAATTCCTGTTAATATACATGTTCCAATTTCTTTAGTAATTTCTATACCAAAGTATTCTAAAATTACCAATAGTATTTGTGCACATGCTGGTGCATCTGGATTTACATAGTTATGGTCTCCAAACATAGTGTTTGTACCGTGATGATCTATACATACTTTTACTTTTGCATTTTCAAAGTATTTAGCAAATCCATTTAACATCTTTATAGATGCACAGTCTAGTGATATTGCTAAATCATATTGCTCTATATCACTTTCTGTTTTGATTTCATCAATACATGGTAAACAGTCAAATGCTCTTGGATGTTCTGGAATTATTATATCTGGATTTTTACCATAGTTCTTTAATGCTTGATACATTGCTAAACTACTACCCATTGCGTCTCCATCTGGATTTTCATGTGTCAATATTACTATTTTTTCTGCTTTATTTATTTGTTCTAAAATATTATCTAAAGTCATTTTATACCTCTATTCTAATTATTTTTCTTTAACTCATTTAATATGCTATCAATTTTAGCTCCATATTCTAAAGAATCATCTAGTTCGAATATAAGCTCTGGTGTGATTCTTAAGTTTATGTTTTTTGCGACTTGACTACGAATGAAACCTGAAGATTCTTTTAGTCCTTCCATTGTTTTGCCAATACTTTTAGAATTTAAAATACTTACATAAACTTTAGCATATTTAAAGTCAGGTGTTATTTTAGCTTTTGTTACACTAACTAGCCCTGTTACTTTTGAGTTTTTAAGCTCAAAAGTAAGTACACGGCTAATCTCCTTTTTTAATTCTTCATTAACTCTATTAAGTCTTGCCTCATTTTTTGGCATTGTATTCTCTCCTTTTAACGTTTAACTTCTTCCATTACGTAAAATTCTAATGTGTCATCTTCTTTAACATCATTATAATTTTCAATTTGAAGACCACATTCAAAGCCTTTAGTAACTTCTTTTGCATCATCTTTGAAACGTTTTAATGATATTAGTTTTCCATCATGTATAACTACATTTTCACGTATTACTCTAACTCCTGCATTTCTTTCGATTTTTCCGTCAAGTACATATGCACCAGCAATTGTTCCAACTCCTGAAACCTTGAAAGTTTGCCTTACAACTGCATTGCCTATTACTTTTTCTTCGTAAATTGGGTCTAGCATACCTTTCATCGCTGCTTCAACATCTTCAATTGCTTGGTAGATAACTGAGTATTGTTTAATTTCTACTCCCTCTTTTTCTGCCATATCTTTTGCAGTGTTAACTGGTCTTACATTAAATGCAATAATTATACATTTACCTGCTTTTGCAAGTTGAACATCAGATTCAGTTACAGCACCTGTTACAGCATGTATTACTTTAACTTTAACCTCGTCATTTGATAATTTTTCAAGTGATTGTTTTAAAGCTTGTGCTGTTCCTTGAACATCTGCTTTTACTATAATGTTTAATTGTTTTAAGTTTTCGCTTTCCATTTTTTCAAATAGATTACTTAAAGTTACCTTGCTGTTTTCGTTTATAATTTGTTCTCTCTCTTGACGTTTTCTTCTTTCTATTAAATGTTTAGCCATTTTTTCGTCTTTTACTTCATAGAAAGTATCTCCAGCTTCTGGTACTTCTGTTAATCCCATTATTTCCACTGGTGTAGATGGTCCAGCCTTTTTAATTTTTTGACCTTTATCATTTTTCATTACACGAATTCTACCTATAGATTTACCAACAACTATTGTGTCACCCTCGTCTAATGTTCCTCTTTGCACAAGCATTGATGCAATAGGTCCTTTTGACTTATCTAATCTTGCTTCTATAACTGTTCCTTTAGCTTGTTTGTTAGGGTTTGCTTTTAATTCCTTCATGTCTGCTACTAATAATACCATTTCTAGTAAATTATCTATGTTTATTTTCTTTTTAGCAGATATTGGAACATAAATTGTATCTCCACCCCATTCTTCTGGAACTAGTTCATATTCCATTAACTCTTGTTTTATTTTTTCTACATTTGCACCTGGCAAATCAATTTTATTTACAGCTACTATAATTGGTATTTCTGCTGCTTTTGCATGATTTATAGCTTCAACTGTTTGTGGCATAACACCATCGTCAGCTGCAACTATAAGTATTGCAATGTCAGTAATTTGAGCACCTCTAGCACGCATTGCTGTAAATGCCTCATGACCGGGCGTATCTAAGAATGTTATTTCTCTACCATTTATATTTACTTTATATGCACCAATGTGTTGAGTAATTCCTCCTGCTTCTCCTTCAATAACATTTGTGCTACGAATTGCATCTAGAAGTGATGTTTTACCATGGTCTACGTGTCCCATTACAACAACTACTGGTGGTCTTGGTTCTAGTTCGTCTGCTGAATCTTCTGTATCATCAAATAAAATGTCTTCTTCTTTTACTTCTTCTTTTTTATTTGCTGTTATTCCAAATTCCTGTGCTACTAGGAATGCTGTATCAAAATCTACTGTATTATTTATTGTAGCCATAATTCCTAAATTGAATAGTTTTTTAATAACTTCTCCACTAGTTTTTTTCATTTCAGCAGCTAAGTCTTTTACAGTAATCATTTCAGGAATTGTAATTTCTGTTAATTCAAATATTTTTTGTTTTGTTCTTTCTTCATCTCTTTGTGGTTTACGTTTATTTTTCTTTCCTCTAGCTGTTGTTAAGTCATAGTAGTCAAGCATTCCACCATCTTGTTCATTAAACATATGAGATAATTTGTCAACTTGTTTTAAATCTTTTAGTTTTCCTTCGTTAAATTCTTCACTAAAGCGATCATTTTTCTTTGCTTTAGTTCCTTTTTTAGCTTTATTATCTTCATAACGATTTGCTTTTTCTTTGTCAATTGCTCTTGTACTAATGTCTCTCTTATCTTCTTTTTCTATTATTTCTGTAGACATTATATCTTTAATATTTTTGTCAATTCCATAATTGTCTAATGGTCTACCATTGTTATTTCTGTTAAATGGTCTTTGACCATTTCTATTGTTAAATCTATTATCTCCATTTTGGCGATTATTATTAAACCTGTTATCTCCTTGACGATTTTCAAATCTGTTATCTCTTGGTCTATTATCATAATTTCCGTTGTTTTGGCGATTTCCAAATCTGTTTTGGCGATTGTCATAACGGTTTTGATAACCTTCTGAATTGTTGTTACGGTTATCATAACGATTATTTTGGTATTGATTATTTCTTTCACGATTAGGGTAATTTGGCTTATTTTCTGTACTTGAAGTAACTGTAGGTTTATTTTCTACAGGTTTTGGTTCTTGTTTAATTTCCGGCTTAACTTTTGGTTTAACCTCTTCTTTTTTCTCTTCTACTTTTGGCTCTTCTGGTTGTTTTTCAACTACTTCTGGAACTTTTTCTTCTTTTTTATTTGGCTTTAATCCAAATAATTCACTTACAGTCATTGGCTTTACTTGTTGTTTTCTATATACAATATTAAAGTCTTTGTTGTTCTTTCTTTCCACAAAGCCAACATCTTTTCTTTCAGTTTTTTCTTGTTTCTTTTCTTGTTTATCTTCATCAGCTAATATAACTTCACGTCTTATAATAACTGGTGTTGCATCCTTTTTTGTAGTTTTTTCTTTCTTTTCTTTGTTTTTTTCTTGCTCCATATTTTTTTGTGTTTTTACTCCCTTATTTTCTTTCTTTCCAAAAATTTCTCTTATTTTGCTAACTTGTTCTTCTTCTAAAGAACTCAAATGACTTGTTACCTCAATTCCTACTTCCTTTGCTTTTGCAATTAGTTGTTTACTTTCTAAACCTAATTCTTTTGCAAGTTCATGTACTTTAAGTTTACCCAATCATTTCACCCCCACTAATTATTTTGTTTATCGCCTGTGCAAAGCCTTTATCTTTAATTCCTACTACAGCTTTGTTTGGTTTTCCAATTGAATTACTAATTTCATTAATCGTTAAACCTTCATACACAGTAATATTAAATTCTTTGCACTTTTCATTAAATACTTTTTTTGTTCTATCGGCTGAATCTACCGCTAATATTAACAATTTTACATTATGTTTTTCTATTTCTTGTAGACATGCATCAGTCCCAGCCACTATTTTTCCTGCTCTAGTTGCTAGTCCCAACAAGCCACATACTTTTTGATTATTAACCAAATCTATACTCCTTGATTTATAGTATTTTTCAAATCTTCGTAAATATTCTCTTCTATTTTCATTTCAAAAGCTTTTTCTAATTTTTTAGAACGTATTGCTTTTTCTAAACATTCTGAATTATCACATATATATGCGCCTCTACCTGATAATTTACCTATTTTGTCAACTTTTATTTCTCCTGTTTGATTTTTTACAATACGTATAAGCTCATTTTTAGGCTTTTGCTCTCCACATCCAATGCAAGTACGAGTAGGTATCTTTTTCAAAATGTTCACTTCCTTTTTTATTCTTCTACTTCTTCTGCTTCTTCTTGTTGCTTAGCTAGCATTTCTCTAAATTGAGTTTCACTCTTGATGTCTATTTTCCAGCCTGTTAATCTTGCTGCTAATCTAGCATTTTGACCAGATTTACCTATTGCTAATGATAATTGATCATCTGGTACAATTACTTGTGCAAATTTTTCTTCTTCATGTGCATCAACTGCCATAACTTGTGCTGGTAATAATGCTGCTGAAATGTATATTGCTGGATCTGCGTTCCACTCAATAACATCAATTTTTTCTCCATTTAGTTCATTTATAATGTTTTGAATACGAATTCCTTTTTGACCAACACATGAACCAACTGGATCAATGTTTTCATTTGGTGAATATACTGCAACTTTGCTTCTATTTCCTGCATCTCTTGATACACTTTTTATCTCAATAACTCCTTCATAAATTTCAGGAATTTCAAGTTCAAATAATTTTCTAACAAAATCACTGCAAGCTCTTGAAACAGTAACTTGAGGAGCACCTTTTAATCCTTTTTCTACATTCATAACATAGGCTCTAATTTTGTCATTTACATGATAATGTTCAGTTGGAATTTGCTCTTTTGCTGGCATAACAGCTTCTAATTTTCCTAAATCTAATACAACTATATTTCCATCTGCCTTTTGAACTATACCAGAAACTATTTCTCCTTTTCTTTCATTGAACTCGTCAAATACTAAGTTTCTAGATTCTTCTCTAATTTTTTGTACTATAATTTGTTTTGCAGTTTGAGCGGCAATTCTACCAAAGTTCTTTGGCATAAGCTCTATTTCTGCTTTATCTCCAACTAATAATTTGCTATCTATATTTTTAGCATCTGCTAATAAAATTTGTGTATTAGGATTTTCAACTTCTTCTACTACATCTTTTACAGCATATATGTGTATTTCACCTGTTTGTCCGTCCATAGTTACTTTAACATTTTCTTCTGAGTCAAAGTTTCTTTTATATGCTGTTACTAAAGCTGTTTCTATTGATTCTAATATTGCTTCTTTTTTTATTCCTTTATCTTTTTCAAGCTCCTCTAATGCCATCATTAGTTCTGTGCTATCAATTGCAAGTACACTTACTTTCTTTTTCATTTTTTAAAATTCCTCCCTTATTACCAATTAAATTTTATTTTTATATTTGATATGTTTTTTCGTTCAATTGTTATTTCTTCTTGTTCTATTTCTAATGTTATATTTTCCTTATTAAAACTTTTTAAAATTCCTGAAATATTTTTGATAGTGTTTTTATTACCTTTTTTCTTTTTTTCAGTAGTTTCTTCTGGTTTTAATGATATTGGACTATATAGGCTAACTTCAACTTCTTGACCTATACTTGCTTCAAAGTGTTTATCTTTTCTTAATCTTCTTTCAACTCCTGGTGAAGAAACTTCTAAAAAGTATTGGTCTTTTATATAGTTTGCTTCGTCTAGTATAGGGTTTATTGCATCATTTACTTTTTCACAGTCATCTAGGCTAATTCCTTCAGGTGTATCTATAAAGATACGTAAATAATAGTCTTGTGCTTCTTTTTCGTAAATAACGTCATATAACTCATAGCCTAATTCTTCAATTGTTTTGCCAATTAAAGCTTCTATTTTTTCTTCCATTATAAATCCTCTCTTCATGATAGAAGAGTGGGATTTGTTCCCACTCTTCTAGTAATTTGTTATGCAGTTATTATTATACCCTACTTTTTCAATAATTGCAAGTATTTTTTGATATTTTATTATTTTACTGGTTTTACAACATGTAGTACTGCACCAACCATATACATTATTTTTTCTGCATTATTCATTGATATTCCTTTGCTTATTGCCTTTCCACCGACTGTAACTGCTGCTACTACTGCACTTAACACTAAGCTTACTATTATAACATCAATATTTAATATTGTGCTTAATTTTACAGATATCAATGTACATATACTTCCTGAGATAATTCCACACATATCTCCAAGTAAGTCATTACATACGTTTGTTGCTTTATCTTTTTCTTTTAATAATTTTATAACTTCTTTTGCACCTTTATGTTTTTTTGAAGCTTTTGCATGGAAAGGTGCTTCATCACATGTTGCTATAGCCATTCCTATCATGTCAAATGCAATTCCTATGCCTATTACTAAAATAAGTACAAAAATCGCTATAACTACATTCATTTTTTCTACTACTACGTTTGAAACTCCTCCTAATAGCATTGCTAATATAAAAGTCGTAAGAAACGTAAACATTATCCATTTGCTATTACTTTTCATATTTGTCCCTTGTTTAGAAATTATATATGGTGATGAATTAAGTAAATTTTGTGGCTTGAGGTCAAGTCGGATTTCCCTACTAACTACTACCTCGTTACCTTGTAGCGGTTTCCCTTTAAAGTTAGCATTTAGTAGTCGCCTAAACTAACTACTTGATTACCACTTAGTCCACACCTTAATCCTTAATACATTCAATTTTCATGACAGTCTAGAGGTTTTCCCTGACAGATTTTCATCACTCTTATCCGCTTTTGCAAAACTAATTTCAAAACCTATATGCATTTATTCCAAAGTTCCACTCACGGCTAGCTACAATTATATAGTACTCTCTATATAAAGGTTTACACTTGATTCGTGAAGCTGAGAAAGGCGAGTAATGTATGCCGTTACAAAATTTGCCTTTAACTTTTACCCTATAAATACACCCCCATCTGGGCGAAAGAAGCATAAATACAAGATGCCATTGTTTGCTATTCGATGGATTTTTAGGCCCATCCTAAAGTGACTATCCTGACTAGAATACTGCACCATATAGCAAAAATTATAGCACATTTTGGCAAAAAAGTCAAATTTTATGTTTTTAATTACTTTTTATTATCGCCATTGCACTAGTGTCTTCTAATTTTACACTTAAAGATTTATTGTCTGTGTCTATGTTGTAAGGCTTTACTATTTCAAACATTTCAGTTCCAGTATTATAACACAATATATAATATGTATTATCTACTTTTCCTAAGTTTTCTAATGTTATAACATAATAACCGTTTTCATCTCTTATTACGTTAGCATCAGGGTCATTATAATCTGGAGTTAATGAAAAGAATTTTGTTACTTGTGTGCATGCTTTATATTCACTCATTGTTCCATCTTCGTCATATTTGTTTATTATTTCTGCAACACTAAAGCTATTTGAGTTAAATATTGTTAAAAGATCTGCCGGATAATTGTTAAAAGTATATGATATTTCATATCCACTTGCTGCTAGCTCTTTCAAAATCTCTTTACTTTTTACAGTAACATCTTTTATTACTTCTTTTATGTTATCTGCTCTATCTTTAATTGAAACTTTTATTACATATGTTACATTTTTTAACATTTCTCCTAAGCCATCTATTTTATATTCGTTATTGTTTCCATTATATGCAGTGATATAGTTAGTATCTTCTAATTTTTTATATTCTATTGAAATTTGTGGACTATCACCTGTTCCACTTCCATTATCTTTAATATCTGTTATTTTACATGTTACGCTACTTGAATCAGCTGTTAAATCTACATTAAACGTTGGAGCTTCTGTGTCTCTTTTAATTTCATATTCCTTTGTCTCACAAATTGAGTTTCCATTTGAATCAACTCTTCTAAAGTAATATGTTTTTTCTTGATCATTATCAATTGTAATTGTTGAGCCACAATCTGTCCATGTGTTTTTATCATTACTATATTGATATTTTTCTCCTTGTTCATTGCTCATTGATAAGTTTATTATTATGTCTTTATTGGTCCATGTACTTGGAGTATATCCATTAAAGTTTAACTTTATGCCATCTTCTTCTCCTATATTTTGATTTAACCAGTTTTCTAATGCATTTATTTGTTCCAAATCTTTCTGCACGCTTTCATTTGCTTTATTTTGTGCATCTTGTGCTCTTTTTATTATTCCGTTTTCACTAAATATTGCATTTAAGCTTACTCCTGCTAAGATTAGTAATACTACAATTGTTACTACTAGTGCTATTAGAGTAATACCTTTTTCTTTTAAATAATTTCTTTTGTTCTTCGTTTTCATTTTTCTTTGTACCTTTTATATGGTTTATATACCATATCCCTTTCCTTTATTTATTTAAACTTTCTAAACTATACATCCAGTTCTTTGTACTCTGTTCTATTATGGACATTTTTTGAGTACTTTGCTTTGCATTTTTATGTATGTATTTTTTAACATTAAAATCTGTTTCACATCACTCTCCTTTAATTTTTGGGCACATCAAAAACGGATTTCAAGAATTTCTATGCAGTGCAAACTGCTAGAAATTCTAGCAATTCGCATATTTGTCTTCTACTGAAATTTATCATACAATGATAAATTTCCTAGAATACAAACAAAGACAGGTCATTTAAGTATTTTCATACTCATAACCTGTCTTTAATATGCTTAATAAAGCTAATTTCTTAGCTTGGTTATTATTTATTAATGTTGTAGCTCTCTCTCTCTCTCTCTACTCCTGCAATAGTTTTAGCTTTTCTCATATTTTGTGCCTCTTTCTTACTTTTCTTTGGATTTATTATGCATTTATAATACTATAACGTCTTTTTATTTTCAATAGTTTTTTCATATTTTTATTACTAAAAAATCATTTGACAAATTTGTATTATCTGTGTCTTTCATTCTTGTATTTTCCCCTATTTTATGGCATAATAGATGTGTGAGGTTAATTATGGAAGCAATTTTAAATAAATTAGAATATAATGAAATTATTGATGTTTTAGAGAAACATTGTAAAACATATTTAGGTAAAAATATGTGTGACAGTTTAAAGCCTAGTTTTAGCTTTGAATTAGTTGATGTTTTGCTTAACGAAACTAAAGAGGCTGATACTCTTTTACACCAAAAAGGATCTCCACCTTTTTATGAAACAGACGAATTAGAAAAATATATTAAAATATTAAAAAGTAGTCAAACTTTGTCTATAAAAGGATTGCTTAATATTGGTATGCTTTTAAGAATTGCAAGAGAATTAAAAGAGTATTTTTATGATAATAACACATCCTCTTTTATAAATTTAGAAAAGTACTTTACCCTTTTATACTCTAATCCTTCAATTGAAAAAAGTATTTTTGACAAAATTATTGATGAAAGCACTATTGCTGATAATGCTTCAAAAAAGCTTTCTAGTTTAAGAAGAAATAGAAAAAATTTTGAACAAGAAGTTAAAGATAAATTAAATAGCTATATTCATTCTAGCACTTATGCTAAATACATAATGGAGCCAATTGTTACTATTCGTAATAATCGTTATGTTATTCCTGTTAAAGAGGAATATAGAAGCTACATAAAAGGCTTTGTTCATGATACTTCTAGCAGTGGATCAACTTTATACATTGAGCCAACTAGTATATTTGATTTAAATAACAAAATAAATCATATAAAAATTGAAGAAGACTTAGAAATTGAAAAAATATTACATCAATTATCTGCTTCTTTATATGCCTATACTACAGAATTGGACAATGACTTAAATTTAATTGCTAACATTGACTTAATTTTTGCCAAAGCTCATTTTGGCATAGAAATCAATGGTATTACACCTATTCTTAATAACGAAAAATTTGTAGATTTGCATAAAGCAAGACATCCTTTAATCGATAAAGATAAAGTTGTACCTATAAACATTGGCTTAGGAAAAGACTATGTTTCTCTTTTAATAACTGGCCCTAACACTGGTGGTAAAACTGTTGCTTTGAAAACTCTTGGTTTACTACTTCTTATGGCATATTCAGGTATTCCTATTCCATGTAGTGAAGGAAGTAATATCTGCGTATTCACATACATTTTTGCTGATATTGGTGATGAGCAAAGTATTCAAGAATCACTTAGTACTTTTTCAGCTCATATGAAAAACATTGTAGAGATTACTAAAAAAGCTAATGATAATAGCCTAGTACTATTAGACGAACTTGGTTCTGGTACAGACCCTGTAGAAGGTGCTGCACTTGCAATTAGTATTTTAAGTTATTTAAAAAGCATTAATGCTTTGGTTTGCTGTACTACCCATTATCAAGAGTTAAAGGAATTTGCATTGGTTACAGATGGTTTTGAAAATGCAAGTTTTGAATTTGATATAGAAAATTTAAAACCTACATATAAGCTATTAGTTGGTATTCCCGGCAAAAGTAATGCCTTTGCTATTAGTAAAAAGTTAGGTTTAGACGAGCAAATTTTGAATGTAGCAAATGCTCATTTAAAAGAAGATAAAGTTTCAATTGAAGAATTATTGAAAAATATTTATGATAATAAATTGAAAGTAGAAAAACAAGTAGAAGAAACTGAAAAGAATTTAAGACAAGTTGAGGCTTTAAGAAAAAGTTTAGAAAAAAAGCAAGATGATGTCTTAGAAAAAAGAGCAAAAATGCTTGAAGACGCAAAATTAGAAGCCAGGGATATTTTACTTTCTGCTAAAGAAGAAGCAACTGAAATAATCCATGAACTCAGTGCTTCCGTAGACTTAAAACAAGCTAATAATTTAAGAAACAAATTAAATGATAAAATAAGAAATATAAATTCTGTTCACTATAGTGGACAAGATAATAGCTTTGAGTCCATAGATAAGAATGATATAAAAGATGGATTAAATGTATATATATCATCTCTTGGCACAAATGGTATTATACTTGGAAATACTGTAAATAAGTCTAACGAAGTACAAGTTCAAGTTGGTAGTATGAAAATGAATGTTAAACTTTCAGATTTACGAAAATTATCAAGCAATGTTTCTACCACCTCTAAGTCAACAGGTAAAGTAACAACTGAAAAATCTTCAAAGACTAAAGTTATTTCTCCTGAAATAAATGTTATTGGTCAAAATGTTGACGAAGCCATTTATGTTATTGATAAATATTTAGATAACTGTGCATCTGCAAATATTTCACCTGTCAGAATAGTACACGGTAAGGGTACTGGTAAACTACGTGAAGGTATTCACTCATTTTTAAAAAAGCATCCACATGTAAAAAGTTTTCGTATAGGAACCTTTGGTGAAGGTGAAATGGGTGTAACTGTAGTTGAAATTAAATAGTTAAAATTCTCCTAAAAAGGAGGATTTTTTTATGCAAAACACTGGACTTTTTTGTAGCTTATTGGTATAATTTGTTTTGCTTCTGATGTTTGATAATTATCATCATCATGTTAGTAAAAATTTAAAGAAGGTTTTATTATGAAAAAAGTATCAATTATAAGTGCATGCACTGACTTAGGTCTAAAAATTGATGGTGCTGAGCTTGGAGCACAAGTCCTAACAAATGACTTAAAATCAAGCAACATTTCTCACAATTATGTTTTGAAAGGTAACAAAAAAGACGAAGAATCTAACTCAAGTTCAGATTCTAATGACATTAACAGCTTTGTATCAAAGTTTGATGATTTGTTACTAGATATGCATGAAATTCATTTTGAAGAAAATATGAATGGCGAGGAAAAAGATGCATATTATACAAAAATGCATAATTTAGTTTTGGCAGTTAAAGCGCTAGATTCAAAAAATGAGAAAAGAAACTTAGAAGGAATCAACGAATTTAATGAAAGGCTATATAACACAACTCGTAAAGTTATTCAAAATGGTGAATTTCCTTTACTTGTAGGTGGAGACCACATTGTTGCAATTGGTTCTAGCTTAGGTTCTATAAAAGAAAATAAAAATATGGGAATTATATGGTTTGATTCACATGCTGATTTCAATACCTACCCTACTTCTGTTACTGGTAACTTACACGGCTTACCTTTAGCAGTTGCTACACATTATGAAAAGAGCATATTATCAGATTTTCATGATGGTCCATTTTACAATTTTAAAAATGCTGTTATTGTTGGTGGTAGAGATATTGACCCATGGGAATGGGGTAATGTATTAGATGCAGGTGTTACTGTATTTTCTACTGAAGATATTAAAAAATATGGAGTTGAAGAAATTTGCAAAAAGGCTTTTGCTATTGCTTCAAATGGAACTGACGGAGTACATATTAGTTTTGATTTAGATTTAATAGATCCTAATGTTGCACCTGGTGTTTCTATTCCAGCTAAAAATGGTATCAATTTAGAAGAGGCTTATGCTTTAGCAGATGAGATTACAAAGTATAGTGATATTATTAAATCAGCTGATTTAGTTGAATATAACCCATTGTTTGATAAAGATAATGTTACAAAAGAAATTGCTACAAATATTTTAAATAAATGGATTGAGAAATTTTAAAAAAGATTTGCTTCACTCTGTGAGGCAAATCTTTTTTATATTTTCTCGTAATGTGTCCACATACTTATTATTTTTACAGTTTGAACATTTTCTAGGATCTGATACACTAATCTGTGTTTTATATTTATTCTTCTAGAATATAATCCTTGCAAATCTCCTACTAATTTTTCATAAGGTGGTGGTGTTTTAAATGGATTATTTTTTATTATCTCAATTAAAGCCAATACTTTTTTATTCAAATTAGCACCTTTTAGTTTTTCAATATCTTTTATTGAATCTTTAGTATAAACAATTTTATACACTACCATTCCACCTCTTCTTCTGCAACACAGTCTTCTATTTTTGTTTCTTTTCCCTTTATAAGTTTTTCTTTCATTCCCGGTGTGTTTAATAAATATACTGTTTCCATTAGTCCGTTATAATCCTCCTCTGATATAACAACTGCATTCCCATTTTTAGTTGTAATATTTATTGGTTCATTAAACTTTATAGTTTGTTCTAATAACTCATATATATCTTTTCTAAAATTTGTAATATTTATATTCGTCATTTTTAATCACCTCTATATTTATATTATAGCGTACGTTTTAACGTATGTCAATATTTTATATATTTATTTTGGTATTTTTACTAAATATTATTCAAAATCTAGTATTTTTGCTTATTTTATGGTACAATATATGTGCTAAATTTTAAGGAGGTAAAATTATGTTAGAACTTAAAAATGTTTCTTATTTTAGAGACAATAAACAAATTTTAGATAACATAAGTTTAAAAATAGATAACAGCAAGTTAGTTGCAATAACTGGTCCTAATGGTTCTGGAAAATCTACACTTGCTAAAATTATTATGGGTATTTTGAAACCTGATTCTGGCAGTATTTTCTTTGATGGAAAAGACATTACTGCTATGGGAATTACTGATAGAGCTAAACTTGGAATTGGCTTTGCTTTTCAACAACCTGTAAAATTCAAAGGTTTGACTGTTAGAGATTTAATAGAACTAAGTTCTGGTAACACTATAAATGTTTCAGAAGCATGTAACTATCTTTCTGATGTAGGTTTATGTGCAAAAGACTATTTAAACAGAGAAGTTAGTAATTCACTTTCTGGTGGAGAATTAAAACGTATTGAAATTGCAATGCTTGCAGCTAAAAAATCTAAACTTACTGTATTTGATGAACCTGAAGCTGGTATTGATTTATGGAGCTTTAATAGCTTAATTTCTGTATTTGAAAAAATGCATTCTGAAATTAGTGATTCTTCAATTGTTATTATTTCTCACCAAGAAAAAATTTTGAATATTGCAGATGAAATTATTTTACTTGTTGATGGAAAAGTACAAGCTGTTGGTCAAAAAGAAGAGGTTCTTCCCCTACTTTTAAACAATACTCAAAAGCCATGTAAAGTAATGCTTGAAAAAGGAGGTAACTAATATGAGTAATGAAATTGAAAATAAATTAGATGCAATTGAAAAAAATCTATTAAAAACCATTGCTGATATTGAAAAAACTCCAATTGGTGCATTCAACATTCGTGAAAATGGCAAAGGTGTTGCAAGAAATACTACTGCCAATATTGATATTGTTACAAAACAAGACAAGCCTGGTATTGATATTATTATTAAGCCAAATACTAAAAATGAAAGTGTACACATTCCAGTTATATTAACTGAAGCAGGTTTTAATGATGTTGTATACAATGATTTTTATGTTGGAGAAAATGCTGATGTTGTAATTGTAGCAGGTTGTGGTATTCATAACAGCTCTTGTGAAACTTCAGAACATGATGGTATTCATACATTTCACTTATCAAAAGGAGCTAAGGTAAAATACATTGAAAAACATTATGGTGAAGGTAATGGAACTGGAGATAGAATTTTAAATCCACAAACAATTGTAAATCTTGAAGAAGGTTCTACATTAGAAATGGAAACTATTCAAATTGAAGGTGTTTCTTCTACTGTTCGTGAAACCAAAGGCGAACTTGGCAATAATACAAGTTTAGTTATTACAGAAAGAGTTATGACTTCTGGAAATCAAATAGCTAAAAGCATTTTTGATATTGACTTGAATGGTAAAAATTCTAGTGTACATGTTGCTTCTCGTGCTATTGCAAGAGATAACTCAGTTCAAGAATTCAGCTCAAATGTTAATGGAAACAACAAATGCTTTGGGCATGTTGAATGTGATGCAATTATTATGGATAAGGCAAAAGTTACTTCCACTCCTAAGATAGTGGCAAATGATGTTGATGCAAGTTTACTTCATGAAGCTGCTATTGGAAAAATTGCAGGAGAACAACTTATTAAGCTTATGACTCTTGGTCTTACAGAAAAAGAAGCAGAGGAACAGATTATAAGCGGATTTTTAAAATAAATTATAAATGTCAACTAAGTTTTAGTTGACATTTTTCGTTGTGCCTACATATGATATACAAAAAATATTTATGGAGGTATTGTTTTGAAAAAGAATATATTTATTGGTTGCGGTACAGCCTTAGTTACCCCTTTTACTGAAGATGGTGTTGATTTTGTCACATTAAAAAAACTTATTGATTTTCAAATTCAGCAAGGTACTGATGCTCTTATTATTCTTGGTACAACTGGTGAATCTTCTACAATGACTTTAGAAGAAAAAAAGCAAGTTGCTAAATTTGCTATTGATAATGTACATAAGCAAATTCCTGTTATTGTTGGTGCTGGCGGAAATAACACAAAAGCTGTAATTGAATTTAGTAAATATGCTGAAAGCATTGGTGCAGATGGTTTATTACTTGTTACACCATATTACAATAAAACTACTCAAAATGGCTTAATTATGCATTACACAGAAATTGCAAAAAATACTTCTTTACCAATTATTTTATATAATGTTCCTAGCAGAACTGGTTTAAATATAGAACCTAAAACTTGTTTAAAACTTTCTAAAATTCCTAATATTGTAGCAATAAAAGAAGCAAGTGGCAATATATCTCAAATAGCTAAAATTGCTAGTTTGTGTGGAGACAATTTGCATATTTACTCTGGAAATGATGATCAAACCCTCCCTATTCTATCTCTAGGAGGAATTGGTGTTATTTCTGTACTTTCAAATATTGCTCCTAAGTTTGTGCACAATATGGTTTTTGATTACTTGAGTGGTAATTATACTTTAGCAAAAGATTCTCAAATAAAATCAATTTCTTTAATAGATAGCCTATTTTGTGAAACAAACCCTATTCCTGTAAAGTCTGCTTTGTCTATGATGGACTATGATAGTATGAGAGTTCGTTTGCCTTTAGTTACAATGTCTTTAGAAAAACAAAAAATTTTAGAAACCGAAATGAAAAAGTTTAACCTGATATAATACTATTCTGTCAATTTATTAAATTTCTATTAAATTAGTATCATTTTGTTACCCTCTGTGATATAATTAAAGTAGAGTTTAAAAAAGGGGAAATCACTTTATGATAACAAAAGATTTAATAGTTGAAAACACCTCTTTAGAAGAGTTTTTTTCTATTATAAATGACTTAGTTAAAAATGCTAAGGTTCAAAAAATGAAAATATATAACCAACATGCACATACTTCTTGCTATAAGCACTGTATGCAGGTTGCCTATTACACATATATAATTTGCAAAAAATTAAATTTAGACTATGTTTCTGCCACTCGTGGTGCAATGCTTCATGATTTATTTTTATACGACTGGCACACTTACATTAGAGAAGACAAGAGTTGGAAAGGACAACATGCTTTTATGCATCCTAAAATTGCATTAAAAAATGCTACTGCAATTTTTAATTTGAATAACATAGAAAAAGATGTAATTGTTAATCATATGTGGCCAGTTACTATTAAAATTCCACATTACAAAGAAACTGTTGTAGTTACTTTTGCAGATAAGTATAGTGCTTTGGTTGAAACTTTTAAACATATTAGAGGCATTTTACATACGAAAAAATTCTATAAATATGCTTATGTATTTTTAAGTTTAATTGTTTTTAGAATAATATAGTTTTAATTGAATATATTAAATTATGATTCCTTGGGACGGAGTTAAAAGTCATTGTTAATTTAAAAAAATGTGATTTTTGACTCCGTCCCAAAAGTTGACGGAGGATTTTATGATAAAGGTTTTGATAAATGGTATTAACGGAAAAATGGGTAGTGAAGTTGCTAAGTTGATAAAGCAACATCCAAATATGCATTTGATGGGTGGTCTTGATAAAAATGCTATGTATAATCTTGCATACCCTGTTTACAATGATTTCAACAATATCTTTGAACTTCCTAATGTTATTATTGATTTTTCAACACCTGAAGCTACCATTGGTATTTTAGATTTTGCTATATCTAAAAATATCGCCCTTGTAATTGCTACTACTGGTTTTACTGAAGAACAACAAGCTAAGATTTTAAATGCCTCTAAACATATTGCTGTTTTTCAGTCTGCAAATATGTCTTATGAAATTGCCTTAATGAAGGATATTGTAAGTAGCCTTTCTCAAAAGCTTCCAAATTCCGAAATTGAAATTGTAGAAACACATCATGATAGAAAAGTAGACAGTCCTAGTGGAACTGCATTAGCTCTTGCTAATGCTATTCAAGAAGCAAATGACAATAAATATTTTTATGAATTTAATAGAATGCAAAAACACAAAAAAAGAAATCCAAATGAAATTGGATTTTCTAGTATTCGTGGTGGTAATATTGTTGGTGAGCACAGTGTAATGTTTTTTAATGACAATGAATGTTTTGAAGTTAAGCACATCGCTTATTCTCGTAGTATTTTTGCTGAAGGGGCCTTGAAGGCTGCCGAATTCATAATAAAGCAACCTACAGGATATTACAATAATATTTAAAATATATTTACTATTTTCAGTGCAGATTTGTCTTTTATGTGCTCCAATATAAATATGCAGTTATCTAAATTTTCTACTGCAAAGTCATAATTTTCTGTTTTCACATCAGCTTTCAATTTTGCAAGTTCTGTACTTACTTTTTCGAGCTCATCATGTTCTATATAATAAGCTAAAGTCTCTAACTTTTCTTCCCAAGTGTCATTTATTTTACTTATATGATTTTGAGCCTCCTGTTTGTTTACATTCTCACTCGAAATTTCATTTCTAAATGTATTAAGCTCTTCGTTCATTGTTTCAACTGTTTTATTTGTATTGTTTTGGGTTATAATATTTCCTGCTATAACTAGCACTATTATTATAATTATAATAACTAATTCCTTATACATATTTCTCCCCTATCTTTCTTTTTTCTGACAAAAAATTTGTCCTTTTCCATCAAAAGTCACTATCAAAGCTTCCTGTGGCGTCATGTTAAATTTCTCTACTTGTTTTTTAAGCCATATTTCGTTTTTACCAATTTTTCTTAAATTCTCATTTAACACTTTTCCGTCTATTACTAAATCGTATGGTAAGCCTTCATAATCCGGCTCTATATTAAAGTCTTCTGGTGTTGTTGTACGTTTATTAGGCTTTTGAATAACAGTTACTTGCCCACTTGTTTCTAATATTGCATATTCAACATCACCTAAATTTACAACATTGTTTCCTCTTAATCTTTCTTCCAACTCGTTTATAGTAAATCTTTCTTTTTTCAAAGCTTTTTCGTCTATTTTCCCTCTATATATTAATATTGTTGGTCTTCCACACAAAATTTCTCTTCCTCGTATGCTTTTGATGTTTATAATAGAAATTACTAAATGCATTACTAAAAGTCCTAAAATTGGTATAATTCCGTTTGTAATTGGTATTCCAACATCTGTCATAGGTATTGAAGCTAAATCTGCTATCATAATTGAAATTGCAAGTTCAAATGGCTGTAATTGTCCTATTTCTCTTTTTCCCATCAATCTCATAACTACTAAAACAAGTATGTATAACACAATAGTTCTTATTAAAGTTATTATCATTTTTAAAATCCTTTCACAAGTTTTTAATATAATTTTGAGCCAAAATAAAAAAATTATTCATTGGTTGAATAATTTTTGTTTTTAAGTAAATAATAAAATTAGCAAACCATGTAAATTATTTTAAAATTAAGGAGGTTTAGACATGTCAAATGAAAATACAAATACAAGATCTAATACTAAAGGTACAGCTTGGCAAATAATTGGTAGATTGATTACAGCAGCTATAGTTCTTGCTATTACAGCATTTTTCACACCAGGTTTTAACATTAGTAATTTTTGGGCTTTAGCAGCTGCAGCAATTGTACTTACAGTTATCGACTATTTAATTACTAAATTTACTGGTCTACATGCTAGTTCTTTTGGTAAAGGTTTTGTAGGTTTTGTTCTTTCTGCAGTGGTATTATATGTAACACAATACTTTGTTGCAGGTTATACAGTTTCTTGGATGGCAGCAATAGTTGGTGCGATAGTATATGGTGTTGTAGATTACTTTATACCTGGCGAACAACAATATTAAAATAAAAGGCTTTTGCAAACGCAAAAGCCTTTATTTCTATTTTCCTTTATTCCATTCTTCTTTATTAGTTTGTCTTTGTCTAGCAATACTCAATGCTTCTGATGGTACATCTTGAGTAATTGTTGAACCTGCTGCTACTAAAACATGGTCTCCTAAAGTTACAGGTGCTACTAAGTTTACATTTGATCCTATAAAGCAATTGTCTCCAATTTTTGTTTTGTGTTTATTTTTTCCGTCATAGTTGCATGTAATTGTTCCACAACCAATATTACATTTTGTTCCTATCTCGCAGTCTCCCATGTATGATAAGTGTGGTACTTTTGAGCCTTCTGCAATAATTGCTTTTTTAATTTCTACAAAACTTCCAACTTTTACTTTGTCTGCTAATTTACATCCTTCACGAATATATGCATTTGGTCCAATATTGCAATCTTCGCCAATTACAACACCTGATTTAATGGTTGTATTTGGATGAATTACTGTGTCCATTCCGATTTCTACATCCTCATAAATATATGTTGTGTTAATATCTTCTATTGTTACACCATTGTTCATATGCATTGTGTTGATTTTTATTCTTAAAATTCTTGTTAGCATTTCTAATTGAAGTTTTGTGTTAAGACTCAAAATTTCTGTATTGTCTTCTACTAAGACTCCTCCAATCTTTTTGCCTGATACAACAAGCATCTTAATTACATCTGTTAAGTAATATAGTCCCATACTGTTTTGTTTTAAAGTTCCAATAATTTTAATTAGTTCTGAAATTTCAAAACAATATACTCCTGCATTTACTTCTAATATTTTCTTTTCTGCCTCTGTTAATTCTTTTTCTTCTATGATTTCTGTAATTTTGTTATTTTCTCTAATAACTCTACCATATCCTGTTGGTTCACTTATAATACCTGTAAGTATTGTAACCGCTTCATTTTCTGTCTCAGATTTCTCTACCATTTCTTTAATAGTTTCTGGTGTAATCAATGGTATATTTCCATTTGCAATTACAACTCTACCTTTTTTGCTTTCCAAATAATTTGTTGCTTGCATAATTGCGTGACCTGTTCCCAAGCAACCTTTTTGCTCTAAATATGTAACCTCATCTTTTAGAATTCCTTCTATTTCTTCTCTGTTCTCTCCAACAATAACTGCAACATCTTCTATTCCAGCTTTTTTCATACTGTCAACAACTCTTTTAATAACAGCCTTTCCATATAATTCCTGTGCCAATTTTGATTTTTTAGATTTCATTCTGTCATCTGTTCCTGCTGCCATTACTAAACCTATTACATTTTCCATAATAAACTTTCTCCTTTATTTATATTTTTCATTATATAATTTAACAGCTGTTTCTGGGCTGTCATTTCCTGTACGATTTTTTACCGGTGCAAACTCATCTTCTCTTTTTACTCTCATTATTGTCATGTTGTCATATCTTGTAAATGCATCAAATATAAAAGTTTCAAATTTAAATACATTTGGTGCTTCTGGCTCTATAAATTGTCCGTCTATATTTAAATAACCTGATTTTTTAAATGCTGCATGATATGGCAATTTAGCATTTGCCAAGTTTTCTAAAACACTTCTGTTATATAGGTATGTACCTATATTAACATCTCCATACATCAATTCTCCATTCTCAGCTAGCTCTTCTGCCATTTCTTCTGGTAGATCAATGTATTCAATTATTTTAGGCTTGTCATTCATTTTGCAAAATACTCCTGCTTTTTCCTGTGGATAAGCTTTTGCTACCGATTTAGAAGCAATTACATTATTTTCTTTAATTGTTAATCCTAATAAAATTGGATCTACAAAGTTTGATAAAATATTATCAATTCCACTTACAAAAATCCAGTCTGTTTGTTTTTGTTTTAACTCATCTAATAAACCTGATTTTGCAAACGCTTCATAAATTCCACCATTTCCGTCTGCAGCTTCTTTTATTCTAACATTCTCGTCTAATATTACTCTTCCTTGAGTGTCTATTAAAGGTAATTCCCCTTGTTTAAAAAACTTAATTTTATCTTTTTCATACCCAAAATAATTATTATTTTCTAAAAACCAAACTGTTTCATCATGATTATCTTTACTGGTCATTACATACCATGGTATTGTAACTCCATATTCTTCTTTTGCCTTTTTTAGTTTGTCTATAATTATTTCAAATATGTATTTTTTACCATTTACAGTATCTAAGGCATATGTACCTTTTGGTCCCTTGTGTCCAAGCCTTGTTCCCTGACCACCTGCCATTGTTATAACTGCATAGTGTCCTTGTTTTATAACCTCTGTTCCAATATTTGCAAGTTCTTGCTCTTGTTCTTTTGGCATTTTTGCTTTATCTGTATATGGTATGTGCTCAATTTTCTTTTCTTCTATAACTTTTTCTTGTTTTGTGCTTTCATATAAATTTTGTAATTGTTCAAAATCTATACTTAATATTTGTTTTTCTAATTCTTGTTGTTGCTTTTCACTTAAATTGTATTCTAATATATGCTCTTGATGATATTTTTTTAATATTGAAATAGCTTCTTCTTTCATTCTATCCCACCTCATATGATATATTATTCAGTAGATTGCTCACTTGTTTATTGTTATATCACAAAACTCAAAAGTTGGCAAGATGTTACATTTTTTTCATTTTCATAAAAAATACTTCCATTATGATAAATTATTTTACCATGAGGAAGTATTCTAGAAATGTTTATTCTATCTCTTACATTCTTTATTCTTGATTTTATATTAATTTTTCTATTTCTTCTTTTGTTAATCCTGTAATTTCAATAATATCTGATACGTTCATTCCTTTTTTTAGCATACTTTTTGCTATTTTCATTATTCCTTTTTCAATTCCATCATCTACACCTTTTGCATATATTGCGTGTTCGTCTCTTATTGCTTTTTCTCTTAGTTCTATTATTCTTTGCATTTTTTCGTCTTCACTTATTCTATCTAGCTTTTCTACTGCTTCTTTTAGATTTTCGTTTTCTTCCATTTTTCGTGTCACCCTTTCACTCTCTGGGTTTTCCAAGAATATTAGCCAATCTAATAGTTGATCTTTTTCGTTTTCTCTACCCTTTATCTTTAACAATTCAATTATATCAAGCTCGAATTTATCTGTCAATATTAACTTTTTGACACTATTAGTTTCTATTATCTTCCATGTGCTATGATATTCTACTTCTTCTAATCCTTTTATATTAAAATCTGCTATTAGTATCACTATTGTTTTTTCTAATTTATTGTAATCGTCTCCTGCTTTGATTTGTCTTGTATACATTTTAGACCAGTAATATAACATTCTTTCAATAATATTATTCTTGTCTATTAACTGCATCTCAATATTACATTTTTCTTTTCCGTCTAGTTCTGTTATTATATCAAGTACTCCTAATTTATCGTCTTTTAGTTCTCTTCTTAATATTGGATTTTTGTCTAATGATATTTTTTCTATTTTTCTTTTTAGTATTTTTTCTAGAAAATCTTTCGTTATATTTTCACTTCCTACTTCTCCAAATATTGCTTGGAATATTATATCCATCTTTGGTGGATATCTCTTGATTTTTTTGTTTTGTTTTTGTTGTTCCATATATAAATTCTCCTTTAAATTTGTATTTTAGTTACATTTTTGCACAAAAATACATCTCTCTTTCTTGCTAATTTATATTTTCTTTGTTTGTGGAAATTTTAAGATTTTAATTTTTATAGAGTTAATAACATTTAAAATAATATTGAACATTTTAGATAACATGGACTTTAAACAATATTGATTTAAAATAATTGTATGAAATAAAAGTTAAGTAATTAGAAACTCTAGATTAAAAAATAGTTTAAATATTGTTTTGAAAATAATTATTGCGTTGCATATGTAAATTTATCAAATTTTACTACACTCAAAAAATGCAACTAAGTTAGTATTGTTATACTATACTTAATTGCATTCTGCAAGTAAAATCGTATGTCAAATTTCGACAATTTTTACAGATTGTTCATTTGTTCTAAGGTTACTACTTCTACTGTTGTTTTACTCGTGTCATAGCAACCTTCTAGTTTCGCTTTTATTTCTTCACTTAAGACATATATTTTTGAATTTGAAGCTATGTTATTAAACTCACCACTTCCAACCTCAAATTTAGTAGCATCTGTTGCAAGTATTTTTACTTTTGTTAGGTTAGCACATCCTTCAAATGCATTGCTTATTTTTGTTATTGTACTTGGTATTGTTATAGTTTTTAAATTAGAGCAAGACAGAAACATACTCTGTGCAATTTCTGTTATATTCCAATTTAATATTGCTGACACGTCTTCGAGTTTAATACAATTATAAAATATACCAGTCATATTAGTTACATTTTTCACATTCCAATTTGATATTGCTGATAAATTTATAAATGCACATCCCTCGCCATCTCCATCTCCAAACATATTATGCATATCAGTAACGTTAGATGTATTCCATTTTTTTAAACCTTCTATATCTGTTAGTCCAAAGTTTCCAGCAAACATGCTACTCATATTTTTAACTTTAGAAGTGTCCCAATTTAATAATGCATTCACATTTGATAAGCTATTTGCCAAAGACCATCTGTAAAACATGCCACTCATATTTTCAACTTTACTTGTATTCCAACCAGATAGTGCATCTATATTACTTAATTGTGTTCCTAATGAACAAAACATATTACTCATATTCACAACATAATCTGTTTTCATATCTTTTAGTCCATCTATATTAGTTAAATATGGAATACCTGCAAACATTTGTGCACTATCAGGATTTAGATACACGCTATCGCTTTCACTCCACCAATATATTTTTCCTGTTTCTACTTTTTTAGAAGAATCGTTATCCCCTTCTGCCGTTAAGCCTTTCATTCCTACAGGATTTCTTATTTCTGTTTTTCCACTCTTTTCAGCCCACATATATATTGGAAAGCTTGATTCTCCTAATGATACTATATTTGCTTCTGTTAGTTTAGTTAAATCTGGAACACCATTATATTTTTCTATTGCATCTATTGAAACATTACAACTATAAGAAAACTTACTAATAGTTCCTTCCGGCATAAGGTTATACATTTTGTCCCTTACCTTTTTTCCCGTGTCGAACATTGCTATTTTTGGTACTGTTTCTTCTGTTGTTTTATCTGTTAAACTACTTATTAATTTATCTAATTCATTTAATCCTGTCATATCATTTTGTGTTGCTTGGTCCATTTTGTTTTGAGCGTCTTTTGCTCTGTTTATTATTCCATTTTCACTAAATATTGCATTTATACTTACTCCTGCAAGTATTAGTAAAACTACAATAGTTATAACTAAAGCTATTAAAGTAATACCTTTTTCTTGTTTAATTTTTGTTTTCATAGTTTTCTTATCTCCTCCTTTTAATATTATTTGTTTAAGTTCTTTTAACTTCATACTTTCTTTTCACCACCTTTCAATTTTTGCTTTTATATATTTTTTAATGTTAAAATCTGTTTTACTAAAAATCATCATACTATGATAATTTTTAAAAACACAATAAAAGACAGGCTATTAAACACTCTCGTGTTTATAGTCTGCCTTTGATATGCTTAATAAAGCTAATTTCTTAGCTTGTTTATTATTTATTAAAGTTGTGGCTCTCTCTCTCTCTCTCTACTCTTGGAAAGGTTTTAGCTTTTATCATATCTTGTGCCTCTTTCTATATTTTTTCTTTAGATTTTTTTACTTTTATAATACTATAACATTTTTCTATTTTCAATAGATTTTTTGAATTTTTTATGGATAGTTTTAATGCTAATAAGCAAAATTTTTTAGAATATCTTATCAAAAAGTTGGCAAGATGTTACATTTTTTTTAAAAACATATTCCCTTTTGCTTTAGAATATAGTATAATATAGATGTTACAATGTAAAGGAGATTAATTTTATGTGGTATGTTTGGTTAATTTTAGCAGGTATTTTTGTTATTGCTGAAATAGCAACTGTAGGCTTTTTAATCTTTTGGTTAAGTTTAGGTAGCTTATGTGCTATGGTAACGAGCTTTTTTACAGATAACTTAATTATTCAAACTGCTGTGTTTGTAATTACTTCTGCTTTATTTATTTTGTGTACAAGACCTTTAGCTAAAAAGCTTGGAAAAACTGATAACAACTTAACTACTAATGCTTTTTCTATTATTGGAAAAAAAGCTATTGTTGTTAAAGAAATAAACCCTACATTAGGAGTTGGTCAAATTAAGGTTGATGGTCAAGTTTGGTCTGCTAAATCTAATGGAGAAGAAATTATTAGTGAAGGTACTGAAGTTTCAATTTTGAGTATTGATGGTGTTAAGGCAGTTGTTACAGCTGACTCTAAAGTTGAACAAACATTTTAGGTATTAATATTTATTATATATATTTTTTAAGGAGGATTTTTATTATGATGTGGGTTTTAATCGCATTATTAGTTATTATTTTAATTATTTCATTTAATACAATTAAAATAGTAAAACAGTCTGAGGTATATATTATTGAAAGACTTGGTAAATTTCATAAGGTAGCAGATGCTGGTCTTACAGTTATTATTCCTTTTGTAGACCATGTACGTAGTGTAGTAAGTTTAAAACAACAAACTATGGATATTCCACCACAAGGTGTAATTACACAAGATAACGTTACTATTACTATTGATACTGTAGTGTTCTATAAAATTACAGATCCTGCAAGAGCAGTTTATGAAATTCAAAATTTAAAGAAAGGTATTGAATACCTAGCAATTACTACAATTCGTGATATTGTTGGTAAAATGGACTTAGACGATACATTTAGTTCAAGAGATGCTATTAATGATAAATTAAGAGTTATTCTTGATGAAGCAACAGATCAATGGGGTTGTAAAGTAGACAGAGTTGAAATTAAAGATATTACTCCACCAGCTGACATCAGAGACGCAATGGAAAAACAAATGAATGCTGAGAGAAATAAAAGAGCTTTAATTCTTCAAGCTGAAGGTGAAAGACAATCTGCTATTACATTAGCAGAAGGTAAAAAAGAAGCTGCTATTCTAGAAGCTGAGGCAGAAAAAGAATCTAAAATTAGAAGAGCTGCCGGTGAAGCTGAAGCAATTAAACAGGTAGCTGAAGCTAAAGCTCAAGAAATTCAAATGGTTTATGATGCTATGATGAAAGCTAAACCAGATGAGAAGTTAGTTCAATTAAAATCTCTAGAAACTTTAAAAGAAGTTGCTAATGGAGAAGCAAATAAAGTATTTATTCCATTTGAAGCAACAAATACATTAAGTAGCTTAGGTGCTATTACAGAAGTTATTAAAGAAAAAAAATAATAAAATAAAAATTCCCGACTGTTTTAGCCGGGGATTTTCAATTTAATCTTCCACTGTATCATCTTTTATATAATATTTTGTTCCTAACATTTTATCAGGTAAGTATTGTTGTTCTACCCAATGATTTGGATAATCATGTGGATATTTATATCCTACACCATACCCTTCTTTTGACATTCCTTCTGCTGGTGCATTTCTAATGTGCATTGGTATCGTTCCTGTATCTTTATTAGCTACATCTGCTAGTGCCTTATCTATTCCTAAATATGCAGCATTTGATTTTTTGGAAGTTGCTACATAGACTGTTGCCTCTGCTAAAATAATTCTGGCTTCTGGCATTCCTACCATAGTTACAGCTTGCATAGCTGATGTTGCAACTACTAAAGCATTTGGATTTGCCATTCCAACATCTTCTGCTGCAGCAATTACTATTCTTCTTGCCATAAATACAGGATCTTCTCCTGCATTTAATGCTCTAGCCAAATAAAATAATGCTGCATCTACATCACTTCCACGCATTGATTTTATAAATGCACTAATATTATCATAATGACTATCACCTTTTTTATCAAATACAGCTTTTCTTGTTTGCACACATTCTTTTAAAATATCGTCTGTAATGTTTATTATTCCATTTGAATCTATTTGTGTTGTTAATACTGCAACCTCTAATCCATTTAAAGCTGTTCTTACATCTCCTCCTGAAGTTATTGCAAGTTTTTTCAAAGTTTCATCTTCTATTTTTATGTTATAGCTTCCTAATCCATCTTCAGAAGTTAAAGATTTTTTTAGTACTTTAAATATATCTTCATCTGTTAATGGTTGCAAATGAAATACCATTGACCTTGATATTAAGGCTTTATTTACTTCAAAATATGGATTTTCTGTTGTGGCTCCTATTAGTATTATAGTTCCATTTTCCACATAAGGAAGTAATGCATCTTGTTGTAATTTATTAAAACGATGTATCTCATCTATAAATAAAATACATTTGCCAGATGGATTTAACAAAGCATTTTGCGCTGTTTCAACTGCATTTTTTATGTCTGATATACCTGATGTTACTGCATTTATTTTTAGAAATTTGCATTTTGTTGTATTACTAATAACTCTAGCAAGTGATGTTTTTCCACAACCCGGAGGTCCCCATAGTATAATGCTAGATAATCTATCTGCTTTTATTGTACGATATAAAATTTTATCCTTGCCTAAAATATGTTCTTGCCCTACATAGTCATCTAATGTTTTTGGGCTCATTCTATAGGCAAGTGGTTTACTCATGTCCATTATTCAAAGCTCCTTTTATCTCTATTTTAATCTATCCGGCACGTCGCTTGCACTTTGAATATATTTTTTCTTAGGCTAAAGCACGAAAAAATATATGTCAAAGTCGCTGTGCCTACTCTAAATATTATAATTTTTTTGCTAAATTAGCTAGTCCCTTTTTAATAATGTCCTCTACTGATAGTGAGGTCACTTCTATTGCTTGTAATGCTTCTACTATTTCTCGCTTACTGTAACCTAGTACTTGTAATGCACTTATTGCTTCTGATACTTTTTCATCTTCCTTAATAACTTGCTCTATATTTGAGGTTTCTTCTCCTTCGGCGATTGAAATTTCTTGTTCTTTTTTCAATTTGTCTTTTAACTCTAATATTGCTCTTTGTGCTGTTTTTGGTCCTATTCCTGGTACCTTTTTTAATATTGCCACATCATTTGAAATGACTGCTAAAGCAAATTGTGATGGTGTAATGTTTGATAATATTCCTAATGCACCTTTTGCTCCTATTCCACCAACGCTTAATAGTAATTCAAACATACGCAATTCTTCATTTGTTAGAAATCCATATAGACTAACGTCGTCTTCCCTAACTCTCATAAATGTATAAATTTGAACTTTATCTCCTATATTTCCAGTATTAGCAATTGTTGATTCAGGCATAAATATTTTATAACCTAAACCTCCTGCTTCTACTACTATATATCCTTTTGTTTTTATTTCCAAAATTCCTTTAATATATGCTAACATATTTTTATCTCCTCTCGTTTCACCAATATTTTACCATAAAATAAAAAATTTGCAAGAGTTTTTACAAATTTTTGTTTGTGTTGTGTTGATAGTTATTTAGTGTTATAATATTTTTGTTAGATAAATTGTTATGAGGTATTAAAATGAATAATTGGCTTAATAGAACAGAATATTTAATTGGTGAAAATAATGTAAGTAAATTAGCACAAGCACATGTTTCAATATTTGGCTGTGGTGGTGTTGGTTCATATGTAATTGAAGCATTGGCTCGTAGTGGAGTTGGCAATCTTACTTTAATTGATAAAGATGTTGTTGATATTACAAATATAAATCGTCAACTTATTGCAGATACTAGTACTGTTGGTAAACCTAAAGTTGAAGTTGAAAAAGAAAGATTACTTAAAATAAATCCTAATTTGAATATAACCACTTATCAAATGTTTTATGATGCCTCTCAGGCAGATAAAATTTTAAATACGCAATTTGATTATGTAGTAGATGCTATTGATTGTGTTACTTCTAAGATAAATTTAGTTGAGGAATGTAATAAAAGAAATATTCCTATTATTTGTTCTATGGGCACTGGAAATAAACTAGACCCTACTAAATTTGAAATTGCAGATATTAGTAAAACTTCAGTATGTCCTTTGGCTAAAGTTATGAGAAAAGAACTTGGAAAGCGTGGAATTAAGCATTTAAAAGTTGTGTATTCTAAAGAAGAACCTAAACGCTTTGATGTGGATAATAAAAGGACACCTGCTAGTATTAGTTTTGTGCCTTCTGTTGCAGGTTTAATTTTAGCTAGTGAAGTAGTTAAAGATTTAATCTCTTAATCTTACTCAAAAATTCGCAAATTTTAGTAATATTTGGGATTTTACTTGACTTTTTTATATTTTTGTATTAAAATATTAAAGCGTATGTAGATTGTAATTATTTTTAAAGCTTCTCCCCGGTAGCCGAAAAAATAGTTTCATATAGATTATTTGAATTTGAAATGGAGGATATGATTACCATGAATAATACAACATATAGTATTAAAAAAAGTGAAATTGAAAGCAAATGGTATATTATTGATGCAGCTGATAAGCCATTAGGTAGAGTTGCTGCTGAAGCTGCTAAATTATTAAGAGGAAAACATAAACCAACTTATACACCTCATATGGATGTTGGTGATCACGTTATTATAATTAACTGTGATAAAGTTGTTTTAACAGGTGGAAAATTAGACCAAAAAATTTATAGAAGCCATTCAGGATATATTGGTGGAATGAAAGAAATTACAGCAAAAGATTTATTAGCTAAAAATCCTGAAAGAATGATGACTCATGCCGTTGTAGGTATGCTTCCTCATACAAGACTTGGTAGACAAATGGCTAAAAAATTAAGAGTATATGCTGGTAGCGAGCATGAAAATATCGCTCAAAAACCTGAAGTTTGGGAGGTAAAATAAAATGGCTAAGAAATCTGATAATATTGTTTTTTTAGGAACAGGAAGAAGAAAAAAGTCAATTGCTAGAGTTAGATTAGTAGAAGGTAAAGGAAACATTACTGTAAATGGTAAAACTTTAGATGAATACTTTGGAACAGAAGTATTAAAAGTTATAGTAAAACAACCATTAGTTGCAACTAACACATTAGATAAATATGATGTTATTTGTAAAGTAATTGGTGGTGGATTTACAGGTCAAGCAGGAGCTATTCGTCATGGTATAGCAAGAGCTTTAAATGAAGCTAATAGCGAATACAGACCAGCTTTAAAATCTGCAGGATTCTTAACAAGAGATCCTCGTATGAAGGAAAGAAAAAAATACGGTCTTAAAAAAGCTAGAAAAGCTCCACAATTTAGTAAGAGATAATATTTCAAAAGAAGTTGCAATCACGCAACTTCTTTTTGTATGCTATTCTATTATATCTATTGCATTGTCTTTGGTTATTCCGTCTAAGTTGTAATAAGCATTTGGTATATCTCCTACTATCACTCCCTCTGCTATAAGCACTTGGTTTGCAATTTCTTCCTCCATTGTTTCAAATGGAGTTAATATTATTACCTTACATTTTATTTCTAAATAAATTCTATGTAGGGTTTGATTTATTCCAGCTGATGTAAATTCCGATCTCAGGTCTGTATCTAAATCTCCTACCATTTGCATTTTCACATTTACTTTTGGTCCCATTCCTGAGAATAATTTACTACCAAAAAAACTCCCTAGTGGAATTTTAAAACTGCTATTTTCTTCTCTTTCCAATTCTTCCTGTATATACACTGGAATATCAGATATTATTTTATTTATTGTAAACACATTAGTGCCTACTCTATTTATATTTCCATTCTCGTCTTTACTTATAACTAGAATGTCGTTATAGTCATATTTTGCCATTACTTCTGTTGCTTTTATATTAGATACTTTAGTTGCAACAGATTTAGCCATACTTTTGCAATTTTTCTCTATTATTGGTTGTATTCCTTTTAAACTAAATCCTGCCACACTAATTGCTATTACTAATATAGCCGTTATCTTTAGTACCTTCGATGTGTTTTTATTAGGATTTCTATTGTTTTGTATTATTATCTTTGGTAACCTGATTCTATTTCTTGAATATATTTTATCATCCATGATATCTAGGAATATATAATTGTTTTCCCACTTGAAGATTATCTGGGTTTTCTATTCCATTTACCCTGCTAATATCTTCTACTGTGCTTCCAAATTTTTTTGCAATACTCCATAAAGAATCACCTGGTTTTACAAAATATATTATCATACTATATTGACAAGTTGCTCTGCTATCCGCTTCTGTAACCTCATCTATAATAGAAATACTACTATCTTTTCCACTAATAGCTGTAAATCCTAAATCAACTTTGATGTCTATACTTTCATCTGGCATTACTATAAAGTTTTGCGCATCTATTTCTATTACTGTGTCTATGTTGCTTCCAGAATTTACGCCGTCAAAGTCCATTGTAAAGCTAAATGGCACACTTGCCTCTTTTGTCTCTATGCCAGTGTTGCCAGTTCCAGCAAATATAAAGTTTAGCTTTAAATCGCCGTCATATATTATTCTGTCATTTAATATGGTTTGCTCCTCAATAACAGGAAGTACCTCTACATCATATATTTTTCTTGATCCTATTTCTGGTATTACTTGCTTTTCTCTAATATTACATACCTGTTTTTTCAAATCCTGATTTTGCATTACTTTTACATTCTTTTGATTAAATTGTAAATTTTTAGTTGGACTATATAAGTCTTGTATCATTTGTATACTTCTATTTTCATAAGCCTCACAATAAACCTCTATTTCAGCTTCTACATATATTGAATGATCTTCTACATTGTTTGGTTTTATAATAATATTCTTTATCTCATATTTTACATTACAATTGTGGTCTTCACTAATGTTTGGCAAATCTATAAATCCTACAACTGGTATAGTTGCTTCTTTCATATTTATACGATTATCTTCTGTTAAATATATAATTTTTACTTGTAAATCTGATTTAATTAAAACCTTGTTATAACTTATTTTTGTATCTCGATTTGTTATTCTTAAATCTGTTTTCATTACCTCTACTAGATTATCAGCCTCGTCAAGATTTATAGTATCTTTTGCATACACTTTTGTATTTCCACATCCCACTAAAGAATTTATTTGGAACTCTCTATTCAAGCATTGTACATCATTTAAGTTATTTATTTCTTTCACATATTCAACTGTTTCATTAGAAGATACCTTTGCATCAACTTCTAAAATTGCTTTCATATGAATTTTTCTTCCGTTTAACACATGTGCCTCTAATCCTCTTAAATTGACATTGGCATCTAAACTCATATCACTCCTTACTTTTTCCATGTCAATTACTTGTGTGAAATCTATATTAGCGTTTAGGCTTCTTACTTGATTTTCTTCTGTATCTGCTAAATACATAATATATGTATTAACACAGCCATCTAGTCTAATTTTTCCATCCATAATTTCTTTTTTATAAATACAAACTATTCCACTATTACTAATAATATTTAATATGTCTGGCTTTACGTCAGGAACAATACAATCTTCTTCTACCATAAAGGTATCTCTTTTTTGTTCAATAATTTGATTTAAAATTAGACTATCTTTTGCTGTTTCAATCGCCATTTTTAAATCCCTCCTATTCGTTTTTACTAATATATATTGACAAGGCATAAAAAAAATTCCTAAAATTAGGAATTTTTTTATTGTTTAATATTTAATTATGCTAAATTTCTTTGTTTTTTTGTTTCTGTTACTGGTGGAAGTAATGGACTATATCCATTTCCATCAAATACATCTACTTCAACAGTTCTTGTTAAGATATCTGTGTAACTGTAAGTAACATTTCTATTTTCTTCCTCATATTTTATAACAAAAATATTTGGATAAGTTTTTTCTATTGTAGCTTCTTTTTCAAAGGTTCTACATCTTCCTAGTGAGCCTTTGATCATTATCTTTTGTCCGATCATCTCATTAATGTCAGTTTTTAAACTAGTAATATCATTTGGACAAATCATATCATCACCTACTTCATTAAGATAGGCAAATAATATCATTTTTGGTCGATTTTGTCAAAGAAGATTCGTTCGTACTTAATACCAATGTTTTAGTATTTTCAACCAATTCAAGTTCTATATTACATTTATATTACATTTCTATTTCTGTTTTGTTACAAAGTTGTTTTCTTATATAGTCAATAACTTTTTCTTTCCATTTCCACCTGTTCCACTTACTCCCCTTTGCCCATCACGTAATTCATTTTCAATATCTTTTATTGTAACAAACCTTTTCTCGTCTGTAACTGCAATCTTTTCTGCTACAATTATTGGATCCATAAAATCAATTAAAATACGTGCTGGTGATGATGCAAAGTTTGCACCTGCCATCATTATTCCTTCATAGTAACTTTGACATGCACCTGCAAAAATTACTAAGTCATCTCTCATGTTATTTTTTCTAGCTTCTTCTACTGCTTTTATAAAGTAACTAGAATTTCTATAATTATATATATCTGTAAAGTTCTTCCCTTTTTTTATCATTCCATCATGACCTGTTATTACTAATATTTCAGGTCTATATTTTCTTACCAGTGAACCAACAAAAACTGGTTGTTTTCTTTCCGGAATGTTTTTCACGATAGCATTTAAACCCACTTTTTTGTAATATATATTTGATTTTTCGCTATACTTTTTGTCTCCATCTATATGCAAAATTCTCCCAGTATGAATTATTGTTTTTTCTCTTACATCTTCATTATTTTTTAACAGTTCTTCTCTAGTTTTTATTCTCTTTTCAACAGTTTCCTCCATTGCTCTTAAATGTTTTTCCACTTGCTTGGTTTCTATTAGTTCCAAATCATTCACATCACTATCGGCTTGAATTCTAACCGTTAATCCGCTTAAGTATTGCTATGTCACCATTTCTAGTTTTTATTATTCTTTCAACTGTAAAATAAATGTCTTTTCCATAAGATAATCTTCCTACTATATCTCCTTTTTTAATTTTTTTCATATCACTCTTCCCTTCTATACATATAGGGTTATGATATTTTATGTCGAATTTTGCAAAATTGTGACTTATCAATAATGCAAAAAACTGTACAAATTTGACTTGTACAGTTTATATATATATTTCTAATTTTGATTTGTTATAGTTACTGTATTTGCTATGGTTGTGTTTTTGTCTACTACCAAAGTTGCACCTTGTGAAATTTTTGTAGTCTGTTCCTGTTACCCTTTCAATCCAACTGTTTAATTGATTTAATTCCTTTTCATCATTTTCTCTACCCTTTATCTTTAACAATTCAATTATATCAAGCTCAAATTTATCTGTCAATATTAACCTTTTTGTTGTACTATACTTAATTGCATTTTGCAAGTAAAATCGTATATCAAATTTCAACAATTTTTACAGATTGTTCATTTGTTCTAAGGTTACTACTTCTACTGTTGTTATACTCGTGTCATAGCAACCTTCTAGTTTTGCTTTTATTTCTTCACTTAAGACATATATTTTTGAATTTGAAGCCATGTTATTAAACGCACCACTTCCAACCTCAAATTTAGTAGCATCTGTTGCAAGTATTTTTACTTTTGTTAGGTTAGCACATCCTACAAATGCTTCATTGCCTATTTTTGTTATTGTACTTGGTATTGTTATAGTTTTTAAATTAGAGCAAGACAAAAACATACTCGCTGCAATTTCTGTTATATTCCAATTTAATATTGCTGACACGTCTTCAAGTTTTCTACAACTATTAAATATATTATTCATATTAGTTACATTTTTCACATTCCAATTTGATATTGCTGATAGATTTATAAATGCACATCCAGCGCTATCTCCATCTCCAAACATATTAGACATATCAGTAACGTTAGATGTATTCCATTTTTTTAAACCTTCTATATCTGTTAGTCCAAAGTTTCCAGCAAACATGCTACTCATATTTTTAACTTTAGAAGTGTCCCAATTTAATAATGCATTCACATTTGATAAGCTATTTGCCAAAGACCATCTGTAAAACATGCCACTCATATTTTCAACTTTACTTGTATTCCAACCAGATAGTGCATCTATATTACTTAATTGTGTTCCTAATGAACAAAACATATTACTCATATTCACAACATAATCTGTTTTCATATCTTTTAGTCCATCTATATTAGTTAAATATGGAATACCTGCAAACATTTGTGCACTATCAGGATTTAGATACACGCTATCGCTTTCACTCCACCAATATATTTTTCCTGTTTCTACTTTTTTAGAAGAATCGTTATCCCCTTCTGCCGTTAAGCCTTTCATTCCTACAGGATTTCTTATTTCTGTTTTTCCACTCTTTTCAGCCCACATATATATTGGAAAGCTTGATTCTCCTAATGATACTATATTTGCTTCTGTTAGTTTAGTTAAATCTGGAACACCATTATATTTTTCTATTGCATCTATTGAAACATTACAACTATAAGAAAACTTACTAATAGTTCCTTCCGGCATAAGGTTATACATTTTGTCCCTTACCTTTTTTCCCGTGTCGAACATTGCTATTTTTGGTACTGTTTCTTCTGTTGTTTTATCTGTTAAACTACTTATTAATTTATCTAATTCATTTAATCCTGTCATATCATTTTGTGTTGCTTGGTCCATTTTGTTTTGAGCGTCTTTTGCTCTGTTTATTATTCCATTTTCACTAAATATTGCATTTAAGCTTACTCCTGCAAGTATTAGTAAGACCACAATAGTTACTACTAATGCAATTAGCGTAATACCTTTTTGTGTTCTTTTATTGTTTGTTTTTAAATTCATCTTCTTTTTTCCTCCTTAATTTGTTATTTATTTTTGTTATTTATTTTTTATATTGTTCCCTCCTTTTCCTTTTTTAGGCACACAAAAGCAGACTACTTTTACATAGTCTGCTTGCTATATATCATTAATAAAGCTAATTTCTTAGCTTGGCTATTGTTTGTTAATGTTATGGCTCTCTCTCTCTCTCTCTCTCTCTCTCTCTACTCCTGCATAGGTTTTAGCTTTTCTCATATTTTGTGCCTCTTTCTATACTTTTTCTTTAGGTTTTACTGTAATTATAATAATATAACTTTTATCAAAAATCAATACTTTCTAACAAATTCACCATAATTTTGCAAAATTGTGACTTATGCTTGTATAAATCTTTTTGTAGTGATATAATTTGAGCATAATAAAACTTTGTTAGGAGGATTGAATTATGAACGTACCATTTAAGAGGGCAAATATATTATTGCCAAAAAATGCAGAAATGGAAAAATGGGCTGTTGTAGCTTGTGATCAATACACTTCAGAGCCTGAATATTGGAAAGAAGTTGAAAATATTGTTGGGGATGCTCCTTCAACATTAAAAATTACTTTACCAGAAATTTATTTAGAGCAAGATAATGTTGCAGAAAGAATTGCAAATATAAATAAAGAAATGGATCATTTACTTTCTACTGACTTTTTCAAAACTTTAGATAATTCTTTAATTTACTTAGAGAGAACTGGTGCAGATGGAAAAGTAAGAAAAGGTCTTATTGGTATGGTAGACCTAGAAGATTATTCTTATGAAAAAGGTTCTCAATCTTTAATTAGAGCTACTGAAGGAACTGTTTTAGAAAGAATTCCACCTAGAGTAAGAGTTAGAGAAAATGCTAGTCTAGAATTACCTCATGTTATGCTTTTAATTGATGATGAGAAAAAAGAAATTATTGAAGGTTTAACAGATAAAGTAACTAGCGAAGATGTTGTTTATGATTTTGATTTAATGCAAAATGGTGGACATGTTAAAGGTTATAAAGTTCCTGAAAACTTAATGGACGGAATATTCAAAGGATTAGAAGAACTTGCTGATAAAGATAATTTTGAAGCTAAATATGATGTTAAAGATAAAGGTGTTTTATTATTCTCTGTTGGAGATGGTAACCACTCTTTAGCAACTGCAAAAGCTTGCTATGAAAACTTAAAGAAAACTATCTCTGAGGAAGAAGCTAAAAATAGCCCTGCAAGATATGCTTTAGTAGAAGTTGTTAACTTACATAGTGACGCATTAGAGTTTGAACCAATTCACAGAGTTGTATTTGGTGTTGAACCTGCAAAAATGATTGAAGAATTTGAAAAATATTATGATGTTTCAAGAACTCCTGGTGAAGGACAAAAAGTTGAATATGTTTATGAAGGAAAAAATGAAACTTTATATATTAAAAATCCAAAATCAAATTTAGCTGTTGGTTCTTTACAAATGTTTATTGATGCATATATTAAAGAACATGGTGGAAAAGTTGACTATATTCATGGTGATGATGTTACTAAAGAACTTGGTAGCAAACCAGGAAATATAGGTTTCTTACTACCTCCTATGGCTAAAACAGACCTTTTCAAAACTGTAATTCTTGATGGTGCTTTACCTCGTAAAACATTCTCAATGGGACACAGCTATGATAAGAGATATTACCTAGAGGCTAGAAAGATTAAATAATTTAAAAAGGATGTAGCAAAACACTACATCCTTTTATTTTATATATTTTTTATGTTCTTCTTTTGGAATATTATAAATGTTGGTACTAGCATTATTACCATATATATTACTATTATTGCAATTGAAAATGGTAATGTTATTCCCTCAAATGTTGGTATTCCTCCCCAGAAATATTCTGTTAAATTCCAGTTTGGTGTAACAAAATATTTAATCCAATTTAGTTTTAGGTTCAAGGCTAGCATATTTATAACTGAACTTCCCATATATCCTAACAATGAAATAGTTATTGCTAATGCTGAGTTTGTAAATATTGTGCTAAATGCAAATGCAAGAGTCATAAGTAAGATATACATTGGCGCTTTTCCTAGTGCTTGCATAGCTAAATATTGTATTGTATTTATTTGTTTTACATTATTTATTGTGTGGTCATAAATTATAGTTGGATTTCTAAAACTATCAAATCCTTGTATTAACCCACCTACTACAAATTGCATTAAGAGAACTAGTAGTATAACTATAATGGCAACAATTATGCTGGTTATAAATTTAGATGCCAAAATTGTACTTCTTTTATATGGTTTAATTAAAAGTAACTTTATTGTACCTTTGCTAAATTCTTCGCTTACTATTACCCCTGCTGTCATCATAAACATTACTATTAAAAATATTTCATATTCGTCAAATGTACTTAGTAATATTCCCTTTGCACTACTTGTATCTCCCACGGTAGTTCCATTTTCAATATCATATTTGTTTATTGCTGCCGTTTCTTGGGCTTTATAATACTGTTTTTTAGAATCATAATTTTTTTCTGTTTCTCCAAAATCATAACTTCTAATGTCTTCCATTGCCACCATATAGCTGTTTAAGCAATTGTTTTTATAATCATTTCCATACGGAATGTCTTTTTCTAATCTCCATGTTGCTATTTGTCTGCTTATTTCATAGCCTCTTATCTGGCTTTGAAGCTCTTTTATTTCTAATTTATTAGTAGTTTTTTCCTGCATTGCTTTTAGCTCATCTATTTCAGTATTTTTTTCTTTTACTTCCTCTTCAGCAAAATATCTCCAATCATCTGTGTCTAGCCTTTTTATATATTCATTATATTTTGCTTTTGCAATTTTTAAACCACTATCACTTTTTTCCTGATATGTATAATAGTTTATATTTGAAATACAACTTCTCATTTCTGATTGTATTATCTTAGCTTGCCAACTTTTCTCGTCATATTTTTTTACTAACTGGTATACTTCTAATTCAGTTTTATATTGTGCATACATATCTTTATCTTTTTCGGGATCAAGAGTTTTTAATTGTTCTCCATAAAAACTAATCTCTTCTTCTATGTAATCATAGTACGAATTTCCAAAGTCAAGTTTATATATAACATTAGTAAGAATAATAAAAGCAAGTGTAACTAATAATGTGATTAACAAACTTTTCTTTTTAAATATTTTCTTTAATTCATTTTGGATTAAACTAATCAATTGTATTACCTCCTGTCTTTTTTAAGAATGCATCTTCTAATGATAATTTTTCTTCATTAACTTCATACACCTTAATATTATTTTCTACTAATGTTTTTACTATGTTTGGAACTTGCTCTCTTTTAGCTATTATAGTAAATTCTTCTTTTCCTTTTATTTCAGTTGGTACTGATATTATTTCTGCTATTTTTTCTGTATTATCTACTACTATTCTGTAGTGTGCTTCATTAGTAGTTCTTATTACTGAAATATCGTTAGTTTCAATAATTTCTCCATTTTGAATAATACAAACTTTATTACATAGAGTTTCCATTTCTGCTAAGTTATGACTTGAAATAAATATTGCCATTCCTTGTTTTGCTAAAACCTTTAAAAGGTCTCTCATTTCTTTTATACCTTCTGGATCTAATCCATTTGTTGGTTCGTCTAAAACTAATAAATTTGGATTATGTAATATAGCTTGTGCTACGCCTAATCTTTGCCTCATTCCTAGTGAATATTTAGATACTTTATCATTTATACGATTTTCTAATTTTACTAGCTTTACAACCTCCATTATTCTTTCTTTTGTAATACCTTTATACATATTTGCAACTAGTTTTAGGTTTTCATATCCTGTTAAATACATATACAAGTCTGGGTTTTCAATAATTGCTCCTACTCTTCTTATAGCTTTAGTAAAGTCTTTTTTTATGTCATATCCATTTATATTAACCTCTCCACTTGTAATTCCTTGAAGGCCTAATATTAGCTTAATTGTTGTAGTTTTTCCTGCTCCATTTGGTCCTATAAAGCCTAAAATATCTCCTTCATTTACTTCTAGAGAAACCCCTTTTAAAATTTCTTTTTTACCTATTTTTTTATGTAGGTCTTTGCATTTTAATATTGTTTCTGCCATATTAAAAAATCTCCCTTTCATTATTTTACAAGAATATTTTACCACTAGATTCTTAAGAAAACTAGTGGTATTTTATTAAAATTTTATTAAGAAGGTTTTTATTCATAATACAACCTTTATGCGAATACAATTAAACAAAAGTATTCTTATGGGGGTTTTCTTTATGGTTGGAGTTTCAATTGAGGAACGAGCTGTTACATTAGCTCATTATATTATAGATTCGAAAGATACAGTTAGAGGTGCTGCTAAAAAGTTTGGCGTTAGTAAAAGTACTGTTCACACCGAAGTAACATTCCAGAACGGTAAAAATAAATCACCTATAATCCCAGAAAGTATTGAAATTAAAAAGGTTTTCTTAGCAGAGAAGAATCCAGTTGTAAAATTAGGATTAGTAATAAAATAATTAGGAGGTTTATTATGGATTGTAAAGAATTGAAAAAGGAAATTGTAGATGAAAAAACAGGAATAAGTTATACTTTGGTAGGAGATTATTATATGCCTAACTTATATTTAAAGCCAGAAGAAAAAATCACATTAAATAAATATGGGTTATTAAGATTAAATTTTTTGAAGAAACATAAAAAAGCAGAATATACTATATTGTTTATGAATAAAGAATTAAATAAGCACTTGAAAGAAATTCAAGAGCAAGCACAAAAAGAAATTGATTTTATAATAAAAGATTTAAAGTCAAAAAGTAATTTAACAGAAGATATGAAAAACACTAACCCTTTATATTGGGTTGGTACAATGAACGCAATAAAAAATCAAACAGAAGAAATTGTTTTAAAAGAATTAATTTATGTATGATAAATTAGTTTGCTTTAAAATAAAAATGCCTTAAAAACGATTTTGAGGCTTAATTGAATAAAGAAAATAACTAACTACTTGTAGTTTATAAACTATGAGTAGTTTTTTGTTTTCAAAAAGAGAATATGCCTCAAACTCTATAAAAGTGATAGGTGTGATGAGCCGATGCTATAAAGTTTATCCGTATTTGTATAAGTAGTCTAATTATACAAGGTGCGTAAGTGAGATTTTAGAACAAAAACTCACAATAAAAAAAGAGTATTCGGTGGCAAAACTTGGGTGTGAATTTATAATTGTAAAAAGTTTGGACAAGTATGAACAAAGATATTTAAAAGTATCGGCAATTATAGTAGCAAATGCTACTTACTAGACTACCTATGAAACGAGGCGAACGACTGACGGTTTCAGTTTGTATAGGTGTAATAATTCCTTTTATAGCAAATGGAATATTACACCTAATTCTACTTCAAGCTCACTCCTTCTGGTTTCTGTAAAATGTAGCCATAAAGCGTGGAAGTTTGAAACCGAGCAAGGTTTCAAAGAGTAAGAAAAATTTACTTTTTCTTGCTCTTTTTTCAATAAATGCAGATATGCAATTTATTGAAAGCATAACAAATGAACTTGTCATTTGTTATGAAAAAACTAAAAAATGCTAGTAGCAATTTTTAGTTTTGGGTTGTAGGGTTTACCCTGCCACACGAACACTTTTGCCTAAAAAGTGTTGTAGTGTGTTACAACACATCTTAAATAAGTGCCGTTTTTAAGTTTAGTTTGTGTTAGTTTATTTAGCTATTCAAGGAGGTGGATATTATATGAGTTATGCTATAATAAGAAATCAAAAATACAAAAGAGAAAATCTAAAAGGCATATTTAGACATAATGAAAGGAAAAATGAAAATTATTCTAATAAAAATATTGATAAAGAAAAATCGTACTTAAATTATTCATTGAAAGATCCAAAATATAGTTATGAAAAAGATTTTGAAAGAATAAGAAAAGAATATAATTTAAAAGGTCAAATAAAAACAGTTAGTAACATTGCTTGTGAATATATTATCACATCTGACAATGAATTTTTTAATAAAATTGGAGAAAAAGAAACAAGAAGATTTTTTGAAACTGCATATAAGTTTGTGTGTGAATATAAAAATTTAGGAGAACAATATATTCTTTCTGCAAAAGTGCATAATGATGAAGATACACCACATATGCACTTAGTTTTTTTACCAGTTGTTCATACAAAAGATAAAAAAGGAAATGATATTGATAAATTGGCTTGTAGTGAATTTTGGAAAGAAAAAGACAGTTACAGGCGATTACAAAATGCCTTTTACGAATATATTATTTTACACAATTTTGAGCTAGAAAGAGGATTACCAAAAGAAGAAACTAATAGAACACATTTGAGTATTGAAGAATATAAAAAAATTACAAATTATGAAAAAACTAAAGAAATATTGCAAGATATTACATTAGAACTTCCAGAAGTACCAAGTATTGAAGATTTTAATAAGGTTGTTTTCAAAAGAAATGAAAAAATACAAAAAGAAATTATTGAGCCAAAAGATAAACTTATTGAAAAATTATACTCTGAAAACAAACAATTACACAGAGAAATAGAAAGACAAGTAAATGTAATTGATGAGGCAGAAAAATATCAAAAAGAAAGAGATAAAATACTTGAAGATAATGAAAATTTGCATAATAAAGTATATCAAATGGAACACGATTATAAAGTAAAAAGCAACTCACTTGATTTTAGATATAACAACAGAAAAGAAGAACTAGAAAAAGAATTTGAGGAAAAGGCATTTAATTTGGAATATGAATATAAGTATAAAATAAACAAACTAGAAAAGGAAAATAATAAACTTCATAAAATCATTAAAACTTTTGAGGAAACAGTTAAAAAATTTATAAAATGGCTCTGTAAAAAATTCGACTTACTTTCTGGGGATGAAATTGTTAGAGATTTTGAGAAAGAAACAGGAAATTCTTTAAATGCTGAAAAACAATTTACTAAACAAGAAAAATTTAGAGATTTTGAAAAAGAACTATAAAATAGAGGGTTTATGCCCTCTATTTAGATAACAAATTGTAATTTTAGTGAATAGTAACTTAATTTTCTTTTTTATTAAACATATGGCGTACTTTATCTATTCGATTATTTGGTCTACGTGATTGAATAACTGGTTCACAAGTAGCAATTTGATAACCTTTTAATTCTGTCAAAAAAACTGCTTGCCCATTTGTATATAGAGTTAAAGTATTACGATATTCATTAATACAACGTACAGGAATATGTCCTGTAAAAATAACTTCATCATTTTTTGATTGACTTGTTTCAATTATTGCACAATGTTTTTGTGCATCTTTATATGCACGAGAAAAGTATCCCTCTGGTGTAAAAAGTATAAACGAAAGATATGGCTCTAATAATTGCGTTCCCGCTTTTTTCAATGTTTGTTCAAGTACAATTGGGGCAAGAAAGCGAAAATCCGAGGGAGTACTAACAGGGCTATAATAAACACCATATTCAAAACATATTTTACAATCTGTCACTTTCCAACCATACAATCCTTGCTCCAGTCCATAATTAATACCTTCTCTTACTGCATTTTGAAAACTTTGATTTAAATAACCGAGTGAAACTTTGCTTTCGTACTGTATTCCAGTGCCAATTGGAAGTGGAGTTATTGATAATCCAATTGATGCCCAAAATGGATTTGGTGGTACTTCAATATGAATAGTATAATCTGCCTTTTGTAATGGCTTTTCCAAATAAATTACGGTTGGATCTTCGATTCTTATGTTTATGTGATATTTTTCAATCAACAGAGAACAGATAACTTCTAACTGCACTGTTCCTAAAAAAGAAATGATGATTTCATGTGTTATCGTATCAACATAATAACGTAAAAGAGGATCAGTATCTGCAATTTCTGTAAGAGCATCCAATAATTTTTCTCTCTCTTCTATTTTTATCGGTTCAATTCTTGTTCGTAGTATTGGTACAGTCTTGTCATTCCATACATTGCATGGCAAAATCTTTTCATTTCCTATAATATCGTTCAATCTTAATGTATTGTTAGGTATAATAAAAATATCTCCAGAACAAACTATTTTTGTCTGTATCATTTCCCCATTTGAAGGAATATATATTTCTGTAAGTTTCATTTTCTTTTTTTCTGGCAACATAATTGTATCTCGTAAGTGTAATGTTCCACTATAAAGACGCAAATAAACTAATCTTTGCTTATGGTCTGTATATTCAATTTTAAAAACTCTTCCACATAGTTCTGAATCATTCTCATTCATTTCAGAACAAAAAAGATTTGAAATAGCTTCGATAAGTTGTTGAGTCCCTATATTATTTCTAGCACTTCCATGGTATATAGGAAACAACGAACCTTTTTTAACACACCTATATTCTTCATACATTAATTCTTGTATAGTCAATTTTTCTCCTACAATATATTTTTCTAAAAGTTTATCATTTTTGGAAATTACAGGATCCCAATCATCTAAATCAATGATATTTTTAATTGATATTTCTGGAGTTAATGTTACATTTTGCATAACAATAATATCATTTGAAAGTTTTTCTTTGATATTTTGATAAATATTATTTAAGTTAATTCCATCCTGATCTATTTTATTTATAAAAATAATTGTTGGTATATTCATTTTTTGAAGTGCATGGAATAGTATTCGGGTTTGTGCTTGTACACCATCTTTAGCAGAAATTACTAAAATTGCTCCATCAAGAACAGATAAGGAACGATACACTTCTGTTATAAAATCTGTATGTCCAGGAGTATCTACAATATTGATTTTGTAGTCATTCCAATTAAAAGAAGTAACTGCTGCCTGAATTGTGATTCCACGCTGACGTTCTAAAAACATAGTATCTGTCCTTGTTGTTCCCTTATCTACACTGCCTAATTCTAAAATTGCTCCACTTGTATAAAGCAGACTTTCCGTTAAGGTCGTCTTTCCTGCATCTACATGAGCAAGAATACCAATGTTGATTATTTTCATAGAATTTCCCTCCCTACAAATTTATCTTTTAACTTAAAATCAATATTTGCTAATTTTGTTCTTTTAAACTATTCTCAAAATCAATTATCCACTTTTCTAATGTTTCTACTAATGCTAATTGTTGTTTGAACATTTGTTTTCCAACATTAGGAATATGTTGTCTATGAGAACGTCTTTCATTTAGTAATTCTTTTAATTCTAATATCTTTGATTTTATATTAGAAACAAGAATCTGTTTTTGTTCATCATCTACTAAATCTAAATTCGTGATAATAACATTAAAATCCAAATATAGACTAACATCAGAATTTGAAATATCATTCATAAGTTTATTAAAATAATCATTACCTTTGTTAGTAATAGTATATATTGCTTTATCTGGCATATTTCCCTCTTTCTCTTTATGGCTAACAATATATTCTTTTGATTCTAATTGTAATACTTTCTTATAAATAGACTGTTCACTAATTTTTACCCATCTTGGTATATTACGATATTCTATATTTTTTTTAATATCATAAGCACTTTGTGATTTTTGTTTAATAAGTCCTAATAATACCAAATCTATATTTGACATAATCTCTACTCCTTACTTAATATAATCTGTAACGCCAAGTCTATTTCCAAATGGATCTTCAAACTCGACTGCATTACCAGTTCCAATTTTAAAAGGCTCACTCAAAAATTTTATATCATTATTCAACATTTCTTTATAGAAGATTGCAACATCTTCTACTTCAAACCATATTGTAGGCTTTAAATTCTCAAATTTATTTTTGTCTTTTAAAATTATTGCAGGTTCTTCATTTCCAATATTATAAGCAACCATTCCCTTATCAGAGAAATCAAATTTCTTTTTTAACCCCAATATTTCCTCATAGTATCTTTTTGCTTCTTCCATATTATCTACAGGAAGAAAATAATTGTCATAATTTTTCATATATTTAATGTCCTCCTTTCTACTATAAACTACACTACTATATTTTATAATAGTTATCGTTAAAAGTCAATATATAATAAAAAAATAGATTAGTTGCACTGAACTAATTTATTTGTATAACTGCCTGTCGTACAAAAAAGACTGTCATTACTGACAATCTTTTTGGTAAATTACTATTTCTCTGAAAGAATAATATCATAAAAATAAAAGATTATCAATGTTTTATGATAATCTCCTAAATATTATTTATTATATTTATCTAAAAATTCTTTCATTGCTATATTTACTAATCTTGTTAGTGAAATTCCCGTTTCTTGCGTTATCTTATTTAAAGCTTCTGCATTTTCTTTTCTAATCATTACACTTCTATAAATTGTTATCTCATCTTCTGGTTTGGCATAATATTTTACACTTCCAGTAGACAGTAAATCTTCAATACAAACATTTATCATATCACTAATTGTTGCGTCATAGTTCTTTTTAGTATATCTCATTAGTCTTTTATATAAACTATCATCAATGTTAATTGATTTCTTAACAGTTTTATTGTTGATAGAATATAGTCTGTCTATTGCACTCATATATCCACCTCCTATTGCTCGTTTTACAACCAATTGAATTATATAAAATTTTATTTTTAAATAATACTTGTTGCTATTCCTTATAAACGAGCATAAATAGGTTTATATTTAGTGCGTATTTGCATAAAATAAGAGAGTATAGCAACTCTCTTTATACAAATTATTATTTTTTCTTTTTTAGTTTTCTTATTATTTCATTAGATAATTCTTCACTTGGTGTTACTTTTACAGTTAGTCCATCTTTTGTTTTTATTACATTTGAGCTTAACCTTGCTCTACTGTTGTAAACATTTTCTTGGTTTTTACAACTAAATGTATCATATACTGTTTTCGGGTTGTTAGCAATAAATGCTTTTCCACAATGCTTACACAGTTTTAAATATTTCTTTTCTTGTATTGCATATAATTTAAAGTTTTCATCTATGTATTCTTTTAAACTCCTAATATGTATTGTTAGTCCGTCATATTCTAAATTAACTCTTATGTGATTTGATTCTAGTTTATTTATTTCTCTTGTATTGATATATTCTCCATTATCTTTTTTCAATTCTTTTAAAGTATTATACATAAATTGAGCATATTTTATTATCATATCTACTTGTTCGTAATATTTTTCATTTTCAAATAACAAATTATTTATTTCTGGAGAAATAAATTTTTCCATACTATGTTCATATATATTTTTGTTTACTTTTTCTAATAATTCTTTTATTTCTTCATCAGTAGCATTAGGAAAGAATATTTTAAAATAATCAATTATTTTCATTGTGCTAAAGCAATCACTATTATTGATATAATTAAATTCTTTTAATAGTATTTCCTTATCTAATGTGTAATATCTATTTACTGGAAAGTCGTGTATAAGTCCTAAAAGTCCATATTGATTTACATATTCAAGCAATAACTTGTCAGTATCTTCTTTTTGTTCTAAAGATAATTTTCCTAAATTGATAAAATCTATTAATGGTTTATCATTTTCTTTATAATCATCAAAATCAATTAAGGAATAGTTTGTTCTATGTATTTCCAAAATTTTAGGAACAACATATTTGATGTTATTTATTACCTTTATTTCATATTCTTCAAATTTTGGCATTGACTCATTGTTAAAGCCATATTCTAAATTCATTTTCATAATTTTCTCCTATTCATAAAATTTTTTAAAAAATTTATTGTAATATATTGACTTTTAAAAAGTATTACACTATAATAGAAATGTAATCTATTTTATGCAGCAAAGTATTAACTTGCATTTTATGTCAGTTTTAATACTTTCTCTATAATAATATATTACAATAAATATTTATAATTGTCAAATGATGTATATAAATTACGAGTTGTACTTTATATATATGGTATTTTTATACCTAAAAAAGTGCAAGTAAAAAATATAAGAACATTACCCGTTAGCAAAATCAAAGATTTTGAACGGGTACCCAATAACATTGTTGCTAACGCAATAAGTAAGAAAGGAGGACAAAATGGATAAAAAAGAAAGAATATTACAAATGTATTTTGAAGAACACCAAAAACAAGATATTATTGCTAAAACAGTTGGAGTTTCTCAAAGTTATATTTCTCAAGTAATTCAAAAAGATACAAGATATACTAACGAAAAAGAGATAAGACATAATGAATCAATGAAGAAAAAGGCTGAATACAATAAAGAGTATAGTAAAACTTATATTAGAAAAAAGAAAAAGAATTTAATAGAAGAATATTATGCTTTACTTGAATTGTTAAAAAGAGATAGCGAGTTTCTATCAGCAAAATCTGAAATGTCAGACATTGCATTTGCTAAATGGAATAGATCAATATATCAATATGATAAAAATTCTAGCAATTTAGTTTTAAGAAAAGGAATAAATGTTACAAAAGATGTACCAAGAGTAGTAAAAAATATTGTGAGAGCAAGTAGTATAAAAAGTTCAAATGTATATTCAAGATAATCACTTTGTTAAATCAAAGTGAATTTTTTAATTTAGTAATATTTTTAGAACTTTAATAATAGTATTGAAAAGAAAGAAGGTGAGAATTTTGAAAAAGGATTTAAATATTACATTTTATAATCCTAATACAGAGGAACAAATAGTACAAGCTATGGCTGGAGTTTTGGCATATAACTTGGCAGAGAATGATGAAAAGATAAAGTTTGATTATAATTTTCAAAATTCTCACGAAATAGAATCTGAAATAGAATTATAAAAATACAGTTTTAATAAAATAGACAGAATGGATTGAATAGAAAAAATAGACAAAATGTATTGACTTTTGTTAATAAAAAAGGTTATAATGAATATAATAATAGAGATACAAAATGTATCTTGTCCAAATCAAATGTTAGCCGCAACCCTATTTGCGGGGTAAAAGTGCATAGGTGTGCAAATGTTACTCGCAACCCTACTTGCGACAAATAAATGCGTAGATGGACAAATGTTAATAAAAATCTACCTTTTCGAAGGTAGATTTTTTGTTAGAAATGAGGTAAAAATGAAAGTAGAAAACGGAAAATTTTATTTTATAAAAGATGAATTTTTTGATATATTTAAAGATTACAAATTAATGCAAAATAAAGAAAATGGAAATAAAAGACCTTGCTATTTTTGTTTTAATGATCCAGAAAATAAAGAAATAATATGGTTTGTCCCAATATCAAGTAAAGTTGATAAATATAAAGTTATATATGAAAATAAAAAGAAAACTCGAAAGAAAGTTTATAACTTTGTCTTTGGAAAAGTATTAGGAAAAGAAAAAGCATTTTTAATACAAAATATTTTTCCAACAACTGAAGAATACATAGAAAGTAAATATCAAAATAAAATGAAAGATGTTGAGATAACTGAAACTTTGAAGCAAGAGATAATAGGAACATCAATGAATGTTATAAAACTTGCCAAGAAAGGTATTAACATTCCCTTTTACGATATACTTGAAATGAAAAATATATTATTAGAAAATAAAAATACATAAGAAAACACACAAGAAAATGCACAAGTAAGTGTAGGATAATAAAGGAGAAATGAAATATGGTGGCAAAACAAAAAGAATTAAGAGAAAGGCTAGGATTACACGAATTTATAAAATTTTTACAATCATATAGTGATGGAAAAGGAGATTATACAAAGGAAAAATATGAAAACAATGAAGAATTAACAATAGAAGTTTTTGAAAAATATTTAGCTGAAAACAACTAATCAAATACAAATTAAAACTATTCTCAAAAAGAGAGTAGTTTTTTATTGCTTTTTTATAACTTATGTGCTAAAATGTAACAGAACGAATATAAAGTTACAGACACAAAACAATATATAAGAAAGTGAGAATTTAAGTTATGAAAATTGCAGCATATTGTAGAGTATCAACTGAAAAAGAAGCACAAATAGACTCTCTTGAAAAGCAAATAGAATTCTTTAATGAATTTACCCAAAAGAACGGTTATGAGTTGTACAAGCTATATGCAGATGAAGGAATTTCTGGAAAGCAAATAAAAAATAGAAAACAATTCCAACAAATGATGAAAGACGCAAAGGCAAAAAAATTTGAAAGAGTAGTTGTTAAAGATGTTAGCCGTTTTGCTAGGAATACAGTAGATTTATTACAAAGTATAAGAGAGCTAAAATCCTATGGAATACAAGTAGATTTCTTAAACAATGGCGAAGTTATGGAAGGTGGGTCAGAATTTATACTAACCATTTTAGGTGCGATGGCACAGCAAGAAAGTGCCAATATGTCTAAAAGGGTTAAATTCGGAAAAGACATTACAGCTAAAAAAGGTCGAGTACCTAACTTAGTATTTGGTTATGACAAAATACCAGGAGAAAAATATACTTTAAAAATAAATGAAGAAGAAGCAAAAATTGTAAAAGAAATATTTGAAAGCTATGTATATAAAGGAATGGGAACAACGAAAATTGCTTGGGAATTAAATGATAGAGGAATAAGAACAAAGAAAACAAAGTCAAAATGGGTACAAACTTCTATTGTAAGAATGCTAAAAAATCCAATATATACAGGTAGAGTAACAAATAAGAAATCAGAAATTACTGACTTTATAACAGGATCAAGAAAAGATTTACCAGAAGAAGATTGGATTGTTGCTGACAAACCAGAAATGAGAATTATATCGGATGAATTATTTAATAGAACGCAAGAAATTTTAGAACAGAGGTCAAATGAATTTAAACTAAAAAATAAAAGAGAAAAAACAGAGTATGTATTTAGTACGCTAATATATTGCAAACATTGTGGCTATTCCTTTAGAAGAATAAAAAGAAAATATACAGATGACGGACCAGAATATATAAGATGGGTATGTAGTGGGAGAAACTCAATGGGTGTAAATCATTGCCCTAACACAACTGTAATTGATGAAGAAGAACTTTTAAATGCCATTAAAGAATATCTTAAAAGTATAATTTCTAATAAAAAGAACTTTATGAAAGCAGTAGAAAAAGAGTTTGAAAAGATAACAGCATTAAGAGAAAATAATGAAAGAAGTGAAGAAAGCCTACTTAAAGAAATAGAAAAAGTAACAGTTAAAAAACAAAAATATATGGAAATGTTCCAAAACGAAGTAATCAATATGCAGGAACTAAAACAATATACAAATCCATTAAATGAAGATATATCAAGATTAGAAAGAGAATTAAAGTTAATTACTTCTGAAATAAAAGAGAAAGATGTATTAGAAAAAGAACTAACAAAAACAATAAAAACAGTAGATGACATTTTAAACAATGAAACAATTACAAATGCAATGCTTAAAACAATAATAGATGTCATTGAAGTAGATAGCGAAGGAAATGTAGAAGTAAGATTAAAATTATTAAATGAAATTGGTACAAAACCAACTGTGATAACTAATTTTGAAGATATTAATACTTCTAAAAATAGTTCTACCGTTACGAAAAGTAACATCGGTACATAAAGATGTTAGTGAAAGATTACTTAAGATAAACCCTAATTTAGCTCATCAGGTACGAGAAATATTAAATGAAAATAAAGCTGAAAGGCATATTCGTGGAGGTATGGCTACTAAGCTTAAGTATAGCCATGAAAAGGTAGGATGAAAATAGTAGACTCTATATATTGATGTTTTTTAAGTTTACATTCAAAAAAAGAGAGAGACGGAGCTTTTGTTAGCTCTGTCTCTTTAAAATTAGTTGTTAAAATTGTTGTTTCTTCTTTGTGCTTTTCTTGCTTTTCTACATTCTGGGCATCTTTGAGGTTCATTTGTGAAACCTTTTTCAGCATAGAATTGTTGTTCACCTTCTGTGAAAACAAATTCAGCACCACAATCTTTACATGTTAAAGTTTTGTCTGCCATTATCTTTTCCTCCTTGTTAGTTTTGATATTTAATATTTTGACATATAAAACCTTTCTAATATCAATATCAAGAAGGAATAGTATTTACAAAATAATTAAATTCATTTAGACCTTTTTTAAAGTCATTTGTATTTTAGCATATAAGTAAAAATAAAACAAGTGGAAAATATATTTTCCTTAAAAAACATATATTTAAGTAATTTTAAAATTACTTGTATTTATCAGTCCCATCCCTCTGCATATAAGATAACACTCATATCATGGTCTACTTCAAGTTTATAAATAGGACTTTCTTCTCCATCGCTTCCGGTCCATTTAATTACACGATCATGCCCCAAAGCAAGTTCTGGGTATTTCTGTACCATTTCTTTTGTTAAACTATTTCCATGTTTCCAACTTGAAAATTCATTAAGGAAATCTATATTTCTAGAGGTATTTAAGTTTGATAACATAACTTTCATAACTTTTGTTATATTATCAGCATCTGTTCCAAGCAGTTTAGTCTCGATAATCTTTCTTCTAATTGTTGGTGAACTATATTTTAAAACATTAGTTATAAAGTAATTATATCTTATAAGTCCCCATTCCATGGGATTTTGGTCATTAAAATATTTATAATATTCATTATTTTTTTCTACATAATGTAATCCAGAGCCACATGTTCCTTCTGGTTTTGAACCTGAAAATTTTATGCTTATTGACTTATTACATTCAACAACATTTTCATGTTTTAATTCTTTCCAATTGTTAGTTTCATCTGTTGAATATAAAAGATCACTATATGTTTCTTCTTCTACACCAATTCCCATACCCGCTACAAGTGATTCAACTTTTACTTTATATGGTGAAGTTTGAGCTGAAGTTCTTATGCTATCAACTTTAATAGTTTCTTTCTTTTCTTCTCCATCACTTTTTATTATAAAGTCATAGCTTCCATTTTTGTTAAATGAACATTTAACTGGTTCTCCAAGGTTACTTGTATATAATGTGCTTCCATATGGTGTTTCTACTGTAATTATTTTTACGCCTAAATTCTTTAATTTTGCTACTTCTTCAGCATTGTTATAACTTATAAACATCCTTCCTTCTTCTATTATTTTATTAACAAATTGTTCTTCTGTTATATTAAGTTGACTAATTTTATCCCCATACTCTTTTGTTAACTCTTCATAACTTGAAAAATTACATAAAATTGCAGCAATTTCCTTTTTTTGTTCAAAAGTTGGTTGTGCTTCATTTTCTGCAGGGTTTAATACTACTGTAGCACTAAAGTCGCCTTTTTCTATATCTTCTCCTCCATTGGTGCCATTTATATTTTTGTTTATCCATTCATTTAATCCATTTATTGCATCTAAGTCATTTTGTGTTGCTTGGTCCATTTTGTTTTGAGCATCTTTTGCTCTTTTTATTATTCCATTTTCACTAAATATTGCGTTCAAGCTTACCCCTGCTAAAATTAGTAAAACCACTATTGTTATTACTAAAGCAATTAATGTAATACCTCTTTCTTTTAAATAGTTGCTTTTGTTTTTTGCTTTCATTTTTTCTTTGTACCTTTATATGATATATACTATCATATTCCTTTCTTTTATTTTTTATTTTGCATTTTTATGCGTATATGTTTTTTAATATTAAAATCTGCTTTACATCATCCTCCTCTTGTTTTTTGACACATAAAAAGGACAGGTACTAAATACTTTCATATTTAATATCTGTCTCATATATGCTTAATAAAGCCAATTTCTTAGCTTGGTTATTATTTATTAATGTTGTGGCTCTCTCTCTCTCTCTCTCTCTCTCTACTCCTACAAAGGTTTTAGCTTTTTTCATATTTTGTGCCTCTTTCTTACTTTTCTTTTGGATTTGTTCTATTTTTATAATACTATATCAATTTTAAATTTTCAATAGTTCTTTCAAATTTTTAATAACTTTTTTCAAAAAAATTTTCACATAAAATTTACCTCATGTATATTTTTCATATTTTCTTACATAATAACTTATTAGTATAAACATTTTATAGATATATGTTAATGTTAACGCTTAGGTATCTGTTAAGTTTGTCGATTAAATGCTATATATTACTTATAAATAGGTTATGGAGGAGATGTAACATGGCACTTGATTATCATATCATTGGGGAAAGATTGAAAAAAGCAAGAGTTGAGAAAAATATGACTCAAGAGAAACTAGCTGAACAATTAGATGTTTCAATTGCATTTTTAAGTAGAATTGAAAGAGGTAGTTCTCATATTAATTTAAAAAGATTAACTCAAATTTGTGAAATTTTAGGTGTTTCTGAAGGCTCTATATTAAATGGAGTTTCTAGTAATTCAAATAATTACTTAACATCTGAATTTAATGAAATTTTAAACTCAGTATCTAGTGACAAACAAAAATTAATTTATAAAATAGCTAAAGTCATTAGCGAAGAAGAATAATTTTTAAGGTTTTAAACCATACTAGTAGCAAGAGATTTTGTTCTCTTGCTTTTATTTTTTGTAAAAAAATGTTGATAAAGATGTTTTATTATATTATAATAATATGTGCAAAATTATTTTACAAGGAGGTATTTTTTATGGAATTTAAACAATGGGAAGGATTTAATACACAAGGCGAATGGACTAAAGAAATAGATGTTAGAGGCTTTATTCAAGCTAATTACACACCTTATGAAGGAAATGACGATTTTCTAGTAGGTGCAACAGAAAAAACTCAAAAGCTATGGAACAATGTTACAGACTTATACAAACAAGAAAGAGAAAATGGAGATGTTTTAGATGTTGATGTTAAAACTCCATCTGGAATAAATGCTTATGCTCCTGGCTATATAAATAAAGAACTAGAAGAAATTGTTGGTCTTCAAACAGATGCCCCATTAAAAAGAGCTATTATGCCAAATGGTGGTATTAGAATAGTGGAAAAATCTTGCGAAAGTTATGGATATAAAGTTGATGAAAATATCGAATATATTTATCACAACTTAAGAAGAACACATAATGATGGTGTTTTTGCTGTATATACACCAGAAATAAGAGCTGCTAGAAGCTCACACTTAATTACAGGTCTTCCTGATGGATATGGTCGTGGAAGAATTATTGGTGATTACAGAAGAGTTGCTTTATATGGTGTTGATGTTTTAATTAAAGAAAAACAAGAAGAATTTTCTTTATTAGATTCTGATGAAATGACAGATGAGTTAATTCGTCAAAGAGAAGAAATGCACGACCAAATTGCTGCATTAAATGAATTAAAAGCAATGGCTACAAGTTATGGATATGATATTTCTGAACCTGCAACAACTGCAAAAGAAGCAATTCAATGGCTATACTTTGGATATCTAGCTGCTGTTAAAGATCAAAATGGTGCTGCTATGAGTTTAGGTAGAACATCTACATTCTTAGATATATATATTGAAAGAGATATGAAAAATGGTACTTTAACAGAAGAACAAGCTCAAGAATTAATTGATCAATTTGTTATAAAATTAAGACTAGTTCGTTTCTTAAGAACTCCTGAATACAACTCTCTATTTACAGGTGACCCTGTTTGGGTAACCGAGAGTATTGGTGGTATGGGTATTGATGGAAGAACATTAGTAACCAAGAACTCTTTTAGAATACTACACACATTAGTAAACTTAGGACCTGCTCCAGAACCAAACTTAACTGTATTATGGTCTAAAAATTTACCAGAAGGATTTAAAAAGTTCTGTGCTGATATTTCTATTAAAACCTCATCTATTCAATATGAAAATGATGATTTAATGAGAGTTACTTTAGGTGATGATTATGGTATTGCATGCTGTGTATCAGCTATGAAAATTGGTAAACAAATGCAATTCTTTGGTGCAAGAGCAAACTTAGCAAAAGCACTTCTATATGCTATTAATGGTGGTAAAGATGAAAAATCCGGAAAACAAGTTACTCCAGAATTTGCCCCTATCACTTCAGAATATTTAGATTATGACGAAGTTATGAGAAAATTTGATAACATGATGGAATATTTGGCTAAAACATATATTAAAGCTTTAAATATGATTCATTATATGCATGACAAATATTCTTATGAAGCATTAGAAATGGCTTTACATGATAAAGAAAGAGACATTTTAAGAACAATGGCTTGTGGTATAGCTGGTTTATCAGTTGTTGCTGATTCTTTATCTGCAATAAAATATGCAAAAGTTAAGGTAATTAGAGATGAAACTGGATTAGCTGTTGATTATAAAGTTGAAGGTAATTTCCCTAAATACGGAAATGATGATGATAGAGTTGATGAGATTGCTGTTAATATTGTAAAATCATTTATGAAAAAATTAGAAAAACATCATACTTATAAAAATTCAAGAGCCACATTATCAGTTTTAACTATTACTTCAAATGTAGTATATGGTAAAAATACTGGTAATACTCCTGATGGAAGAAGAGATGGCGAACCTTTTGGACCTGGTGCTAACCCACTACATGGAAGAGATGTAAATGGAGCTTTAGCTGTTATGAATACAATTGCTAAACTACCTTATGAATATTCTGAAGATGGTATTTCATACACATTCTCTATCTCTCCTGCTACTCTTGGAAAAGATGAAGATTCAAAGGTAAATAACTTAGTAAGTATGTTAGATGGTTTCTTTATTCAAACAGGACATCATATAAATGTTAACGTATTTGATAGAGATTTATTGCTTGATGCAATGGATCACCCTGAAAAATATCCACAATTAACAATTCGTGTTTCTGGATATGCCGTTAACTTTATAAAATTAACTAGAGAACAACAATTAGAAGTAATTCATAGAACAATACATGAAAAAATTTAGTTCTCGTGCATAAAATATGTTTTCTTCTGTCTTGCTGTCGTCGTTCGTGGGCAAGCCTCCGAGCTAAACGCGGGTCTTGGCTCACTCCTTCAACTGCGCGACAGGTGCGAAAACATATTTTTATGCTACTAAATATAAATTTTAGGAGGAAATATGAAAGGTAGAATACACTCATTTGAATCTTTTGGAACAGTTGACGGACCTGGTATAAGGTTCGTAATTTTCATGCAAGGATGCAATTTGCAGTGTAAATTTTGCCAAAACAGAGACACTTGGGATGTTTGTGGTGGTATGGAATATACTGTTCCAGAATTATTAGCAAAAATTGAAAGATATAAAAGTTATTTTGTACCTTCTGGCGGTGGTGTTACAATTAGTGGTGGAGAACCATTAGTTCAACAAGATTTTTTAATAGAACTATTAACTGCTTTAAAAGCTGATGGTATTCATACAGCTATTGATACTGCTGGAAGCTTTGATATAACAGATAAGATAAAACAAATAATTGATTTAGCAGATTTATTTTTATTAGATATAAAATGTATAAATGATGATATTTGTAAATATCTAACTAGTGTTTCTAATAAAAAAGAATTGGCTTTTGCAGAATATTTAAGTAGTATAAATAAACCAATGTGGATTAGACAAGTATTAGTTCCTGGAATTACAGATAAAGAAGAAGATTTACTTAAATTAAAGGATTTTATACATAGTTTAAATTCTGTTCAAAAAGTTGAAATTCTTCCTTATCATGACTTAGGACGTTTCAAATGGGAAGAACTAGGATTAAAATATGAGCTTGATGGAGTTTCTCCTGCTACTCCAGAGGACGTATCAAGAGCAAAGAAAATATTAGGTTTGTAAAAAAAAACTGAAGTGGTTTTGCCACTTCAGTTTTATTCTTTTATTCTCTTTTTTAGTCCAAATGTTATAAAGTATATCAAACCTGATATCAGCACTATCATTGGACCTGTTGGTATGTTCCAATAATATGAAATAATTAAGCCGGTGATTCCTGAAAATAGTGAAAATATCACAGCAAATAAATGATATGTTCTCATATTTTTTGCCACATTTCTGCTAGATGCTGCTGGTAATATAAGTAATGAATTTATTAGTAAAATACCAATAAATCTAATTGAAATCATTACAATTATTGCTATTAACACTGCAAATACATTATCAATTGTTTTGGTATTTACTCCCCTGCTTCTTGCCAATGTTGTGTTTATACTTGTTACATTTAATTTATTAAATGTAAAGTACCAAAATGCAATTACAGCAATAAATGCTAAAAATAAGTATAATATTTCTGTATTACTAATGCTTAATATATCTCCCACTAAATAGCTTGAATATTTATTGAAGTTTCCACTTTGTGCTAACATTGCAAGTCCTAGTGCTATTGCTATTGATGAAAATACACTTATTATTGTATCTGCTCCATAGTTTGTTTTATTTTTTACATAGTTTAATAACAATGCAAATACTACAGCAAATAATATCATTGAAATATTCATATTTGATATTCCTAAAACCATTCCTAATGCAATTCCTGTTAATGCTGAATGTCCTAATGCATCTGAGAAAAACGCCATTTTGTTGTTTACTATCATAGTACCTAAAATAGCAAATACTGGTGTTACTAAAATAATTGCAATTAGTGCATTTTTCATAAATGCATAATCTATAAATTCAAATGGTATTAGTGCTTCTAATATACTATATATTACTCCCATTATATATTCTCCTCTTATATTTCTCCAAAATAACTTTTAAATTCTAAGCTTTCAAATACTTCTTCTGGTGTTCCCTCTTTTACAACCTGTTTGTCTAGTAAGATTACTCTATCAGCATATTTTTTAACTAAATCTAAATCATGTGATACAAGTAAAATTGACATATCATATTTTGTTTTTAATTCATTTACTAATTGATAAAAATCTCTTGTTCCATTTTTATCAATTCCCGATACCGGCTCATCTAGTATCAATAAATTTGGTGTTGGTTTTGTTGCTATTGCAAGTAATACTCTTTGCAATTCTCCACCAGATAAATCTCCTATACTTTTATCTATTAGCTTTTCTGCTCCAAATATTTTTAGCTGTTCTTTTATTTCGCTATATATCTTTTTATCCTTTTTCAAAAATACTGGTATGTGGCAAATACATGATGCAAATAGATCATATACTGTTGTTGGCATGTGTTTTTCTATATTTATAGTTTGTGGCACATATCCTATTTTTATTCTTTTTGCAATGTTATCTTTCATATCCACAAAGCTTATGTTTCCAGTATGCTCTACTTCTCCTAAAATAGCTTTTAATAATGTAGATTTTCCTGCACCATTCCTACCTATTATTACAGTTAACTCTCCACAATGCACATGGATATTTACATTTTTTAATACTTGTTCTTTTCCAAATTTTACACTTATGTTATTTATTTTTGTGCAGTGTAAGCCACATGCTCCTTTTCCACCCATTTTCTACTCCTGTTCTACATCATAGATTCTAAAACTAAAAAATTTGCTTCTAACTTGTCTATATATGCGTTGTTGTTTGTTTCCCCTGTTAGCCCTGAATCTAGTTTATATATTTTTGCTCCTGTTTCGTTTGCTAATGTTTCAGCATTTTTTATATTGTCATCTTTATCTACTACAATGATTTCTATGTTTTCATTTTTCATTTTTTCAATTAGGTTTTTTAGTGTTTCTGCTGACATTGTACTTTCTTCATGATTTGTTTCTACTTGTGTTACTTGCATTTTAAGTTCTTGTAATAAATATTCTAGCCCCTCATTTAAGCAAATGGCCTTTGCTCCATTTAGTTTTTGAAGTTGATTTTCATATTTTTGTTTTTCTTGATTTATTTTCTGTAAATAACTTTCACAATTTGCTTTATATGTTTCAGCATTTTTATTGTCATATTCACATAGTTTTTGGCATATTGTTTCTACTTGTTTGATATAGTTTTCTATGCTTGTCCAAATATGAGGATTCGTCTCATTTTCATCTTGTATCTTATTTGATATATCAGCACTAGTATCTATTACCTTTAATTCTGGATATGCTGAAATTATTTTATCCATAAAGCTCTCTAAACCTAATCCATTTTGAATATATATATCAGCTTTTTCTATCTTTTTCATATCAGTTGTAGATATTGTATAGTCATGTAAGCAACCAACATTGGCTTCTGTCATATTTACAAGTTCCACGTCTGGTACATTTTGTGTTATATTTGCTGTCATAACATGGATGGGATAAAATGATGTTATAATTTTTAAATTATCATTTTTTACTTCTTCATGTTTTCTAGTTGTTACCCAAATGGCTATTCCTATAGCAACTGCTATTATTAACATTATTATTAAAATCTTCTTTTTCAAATTTCTTACCTCTCAACTTATTGATAGTATGGTACTATAATAACATATTATATCATGATTTTCAATATCAAAACCTGTATTACGAAAATCTTGTAAATTACATTCTTATTAAAGAAATTTATTTTTTTAATAATGAAGTGCACCCGAAATGTTAAATCTTTGTCTAACATTTTTGGTGCACTTCATTACTTAAAAACTACATTTTATCTTAAATTACATTGAATCACAAATAGGTATTATTATTCCATTTGCTTCTTTCATTTTAAACTCTATCATCTTATTCTCTTTATCTATTTTTTCCGGGAAAATGTATTCGCATACAATATCCTTATTTCTTTTGCTGAAATATAATATTGCAATTCCCTCCATATCATCTGTCACATCTGGATAACATAATTCTATTGTGTACATTCCATTTGAATCTTTTCCTTCATAATTTATAGCTTCCATTTGATATGCAGTTTTAATTTTCATAGTATATTCACATCGTTCAACAACTTCTGGATTTGAACAATATTTAGATAATATAACTTCAAGTGAACTATTCTTCATATCTTCTTTAATTTCATTAGAATAGCTTCCATCAATCTCTTCTGTAAAAGTATAATTCCATTCACAATCTTTTCCCACCAAGTATGGGTCATCAATTTTCTCTGCGTTATTGCTTGAAAAATAGATTTCCTTTCTAGCTTCTCTTATATTGCCTGCTTTATCTTTAACTGTAGCCTTTATTGTATATTTTTTGCCGCTAGTTAATCCTGTAATCTCTTTAGTTGAATCTGTTCCTTCATAATCTACAACATATTTTTCGTCACTCTCTAATGTTATTTTATGTGATATTGTAACTTTATTGTTTACCTCTATACCACTTCCTGTATCAGAAATATTTCTTGTTTTCCACGTTATACCAGTTGTACTCTTTTGTGCATAAAATCCCATAGTTGGTTTTGTAGTATCTCTTTTTATCGAATAACCTTCTGTTTTTTTCTTTACATTACCAGATTCATCCACAGTCCTAAAATAGTACATTTTATCTTGATCCGAATTAATTGTCAGACTTTCATTGCAATCAGCCCATGTTTTATTGTCATTACTATATTGATACTTTGTATTTCCAGATTTTCCTGTTAGAGTTACAATAATATCTTTATTAGTCCAATTACCTGGAACATATCCATTCATATTTGCTTTCAATGGAGTTCTAGCATCTAATATATCACCTAATTTATCTGATAATTTATTTACATTCTCCTTATCTTGCTTTGTTGAATTATCGGTTACATTCTGTGCCTCTTTTGCCTTGTTTACTATACCATTATCTCCCAAGATTGCATTTATGCTTACACCTGCTAATATTAAAAGTACCACTATAGTTACTACTAATACAATTAAAGTTATTCCTCTTTGTTCAAAAAAATTTTTAAATTTCATTTTTATCTACCTCTTTCCTCTAAAATTATTCCCAAATATGAATTTTTTAGCACACAAAAAAAGTTATTAAGCATTATTTTGTTAATAACTTGTTTAAACACATTTAATAAAGCTAAATTTCTTAGCTTTATTATTTATTAATAATAGCTCTCTCTCTCTCTCTCTCTCTCTCTCTCTCTACTCCTGCAACGGTTTTATCTTTTTTCATATTTTGTACTTCTTTCTTATTTCTCTTTGGATTTTTTATGTAATAATAATATCATTTTCTTTTTTATTAGTCAATATTCTTTATCCTTTTAATTTAATAATAATTTCTTTATAGTCTTCAGCATTGATAATTGCACTTCCTGATACTAACATATCAGCTCCCGCTTCTCTTACTATATTAGCATTTTCTGTGTTTATTCCACCATCTGCTTCAATATCTACTTCAAAATTATTTTCATCAATATATTTTTTTAGCTCTTTTATTTTTTCTATTGTATTTGGTAATAGTTTTTGTCCACCTTCTCCAGGTTCCACTGTCATTACTAATACTAAATGCACAAATGGTAAATATTCATAAATTTCTTCTACTTTTGTGTTTGGCTTTATTGAAATTCCAACTCTTATGTTGTTTTCATTTAATATTTTAATCCATTTAAGTATTTCTTTTTTGCTCTTTCCTGCTTCTAAGTGAAATGTTATAATATTAGGATCAAATATTGCAAAGCTTTTTATATAACTTTCTACATCTTCTACCATCAAGTGAACATCTAATGGTAAATTTGAAATCTGATTTAAATATTCGCTAAATTCTAGCATTTTATTTGTTGTATCATTTTTTACAAACTTTCCATCCATTACATCTATATGGAAGTAATTTATTCCTGATGTTTCTAGGTTATATAATGTTTGAATTGCTTTGTCATCTTTTACATTTAATATTGAAACTGACACTTCTACCATTTTTCTTTCCCTCTTTTATTAATTTTATATTAATGATAACAATATAAGGTACTTTCCTACGTTCATCCCCTACTACGCAAGAAGATGTAACAACAATTTTTTGCAAACATTAATAATGATTTGAAAAAATTTAGTAACATCTTCTAGCTTGTCGGTCCCCACAGCATTCACTACGAAAAGTACCTTATCTTGCTATCACTTATTCATACAATAATTTAATACTTTTAACATTATCACAAATTATTATAAATTTTTATATAGTTATCATATCTTTGTGAAGAAATTTTGCCAGCTTCTAAAGCTTCTTTTACTCCACAATTTTCTTCCTTTATATGACTGCAACCTTGAAATTCGCATTTATCTAAATAAGGTACAAACTCCACAAAATAGTGACATAAATCTTCTTTTGGAATTTCATTTATTTCAAATGTTGAAAATCCCGGTGTATCTGCTATATATGAATTTTCTTTATATTTATACAAAGTAGTACTTGTAGTGGTATTTTTTCCTCTTTGATTTTTATCACTAATGTCTCCTTCTTGAGTTAACTCTTGTTCAAATATCGAATTTATCAAAGTAGATTTTCCTACTCCTGAGTTTCCTGCAAATGCTGTAGTTTCTCCTTCAAGTAAAGCTTTTATTTCTTCTACCTTTATTCCCTCTTTTGCATTTGTTTGTATAATTTTATATCCTATATCTTCATACAATTTAGCAATTCTGTCTATCTCTTCTTTATCTTCTAAATCAACCTTATTTAGCACTATAGTTGCTTTTAATCCCATAAATTCTGCAAATACCAATTGTTTATCTAATAATAATAAATCTGGGCTTGGCATTTTCATAGATACTACTAAAATCAATTGAGTTAGATTAGCCATTTTAGGTCTTTTTAGTTCGTTTTTGCGAGGAAGAATTTGCTCTATTACTCCTTCTTGCTTTTCTGAATTTGTAATAGTAAATTCCACCTCATCTCCAACTAATGGGCTAATTTTTTCTTTTTTGAATTTTCCTCTTGCTAGGCATTTATATACTTTTTCACCTTCTGCTACTTGATATACATTTGAACTAGTACAAATAATTATTCCTTTTGGCATTTATTCCCCTCATTAATTAAAACTAATTACTGGATCTTCATCTGTTAAGGTTAGTTGTTTCATTCCATACATTTGATCTCCAATCCATACTTTTACTGTTACGGTATGTTTTCCATGTACTTCAACTACTAATGAAGTTTCATCTTTACGTTTTTCTTCTTCATATTGATTGTCTCCATCAACAGTAACCTTTACTTTTACTGTTGGATTTATTTCATTACCAGTTTCATCCCTTTTAATTACTGCTTTATCTCCTAATAAAGATTGTACATTTATTTTTACTATTCCAGTTTTTATTTCTTCTATTCTATTTACAGTAATTGTAACTTTTGTTTTTTCTTCAACTGTTGTTCCAGCTTCAATGCTTTGTTTCAATACTTTTCCATCTGCCTTTGACATATCTTCTTCATATGCAACTATTACTGTTAAATCAGCTAATTTCTTTTTAGCTTCTGCCTCTGTATCTCCTATTACATATGGCATAGCCACATCTTTAAGACCTGTTCCTATACTTACTGTTAGAGTTACAGTCTCTCCAACTTTAATTTGTTTTCCTTCTGCAATGTCTTGTTTTATAACTATATCTTTTTCTACCGTCTTACTTGTTTCTTCTTTTCTTTCTACATTTAAGTGCAATTCATCTTTTAATTTTTGCTCAGCTTCTTCGTATGTCATTCCTACTACTTTAATCATCTCTACCATTTCTGAGCCTTTGCTTATTTTCAATTTAACAGTGGTATTTTCTTTTACTGTTGCACCTTCTGAATATGGTGGTTCTTGTGAAATGATTTTTCCTGCTTCCACTTCATCATCAAATACTTCTTCTGTTTCTAAGGTTAATTTTGTTTTTCCTAATGTTACTTTTGCTTCTTCTAATGTTTGACCTACAAAGTTAGGTAGGTTAACATCTTTTGGTAGTCCTGCTTTTAATAATGCTTGAACTCCAAAGAATCCCGCTAATGGGATTAAAATTACTAACACTGCAATTATTACTGTTATCCATACTTTTTTAGCTGTTGGATGTTCTTCAAAATATTTAGCTAATTTTCCTTTTTTACCATCTTTTTTTACTTCTACTTGTGGTTCTTCTCCTAAAACTGGAACTCTTTGGGTATATTGAAGTTTTTCTGCATTACTCTTTACAAATCCACCTTCTGGATCTTTTAATGCCATACTTAAATCTTTTAGCATTTCAGTAGCATTTTGATATCTTAAACTTGGCTCTTTTTCCATTGCTTTCATTATTATTTTGTTTATTGCAAATGGAATAGATGGATTTAATTTCATTGGTTCTACTGGTTTTTCTTGCATATGTTTTAAAGCTATAGATACTGGTGTATCTGCATCAAATGGTACCCTACCAGTTAGCATTTCATACATTACTACACCTAATGAATAGATATCTGATTTTGCATCAGTATATCCACCTCTAGCATGTTCAGGTGAGAAATAATGAACTGAACCAATTGTTGTTCCAAAGGCAGTAATTGTTGAATTTGATACAGCTTTAGCTATTCCAAAGTCTGTTACTTTGGCAATTCCATCTTCTGTTATTATTATATTGTGTGGTTTAATATCTCTATGTACTATATTGTTTTTGTGTGCTGTTTCTAATGCTGATGCTACTTGTATCGCAATATTTACAGACCATTTCCAAGGTAATACTCCATCTTCGTTTATAATTTCTTTTAGAGTTTTGCCTTGTACAAGTTCCATAACAATATAATAAACATTGTCTTCATGTCCTACATCAAATATTGATACAATATTTGGATGTGTAAGGCTTGCTGCAGCTTGTGCTTCTGTGTTAAATCTTCTAATAAATTCTTCATCTGTTGTAAATTCTTCTCTTAGTACTTTTACAGCTACATATCTTTTTAAAATATTACATCTGGCTTTGTATACTGTGGCCATACCACCTTCACCAATTTTTTCAAGCATTTCATATCTATTTCCTATTACTTTACCTACTAAATTCATAATTTTATCTCCCCTATATTATAGTTATAACTGTTATGTTGTCATATCCACCAGCATTATTTGCTAAATTTACTAATATCTCTGGCGCTTTTTCTTTATTTTCTCTAACTACTTCATATATTTTACTTTCTTCTACCATATTAGTTAGTCCATCTGAACACATTAATAATATATCGTCTTTTTCTAAGTTTCTCGCTCTTATATCTGGTTCCACATAAGAGGTACATCCTAATGCCTTTAATAGCATATTCTTTTTGGGATGGTGCTCTGCTTCTTCTCTAGTAATTTTTTTATCTTCTACTAATTGTTGAACATAGCTGTGGTCTTTGGTTATCTTTCTAGCTATGTCTTTTTTTATTAAGTATATTCTACTATCTCCTACATGTCCTATATATATCTTACTATTATATATGAAGCATACATCTAAAGTAGTACCCATTCCTTGCAAGTTTTCATCTTTTTTTGATTCTTCATATACTACCATATTAGCATATTCCATTGCATCCTTTACTAACTTTAATATTGCTTCTTTATCATGTTCTATTTTTTTAAAATTGTTTTGAATATAATTTTTTGTTGTTTCTGCTGCTAGCCTGCTTGCTATTTCTCCTCCGTTATATCCGCCCATTCCATCTGCTAGAATGTATAATTGCAAGTCACTTTCAGAAGAAGGAATACTGTAATAGTCTTGATTCATTTCTCTTGCTTTGCCAACATCAGTTTTAGCAAAACCTTTCATCTATTTTCCTCCTATGTTTTTAAATTTTTTCTTCTTAATTGACCACATGCTGCATCTATGTCACTGCCTAGCTCTCTTCTAATTGTTGCCACAATTCCATGGTCATTTAAGTAATCTCTAAATTTTATAATATTATCATTACTGCTTTTAGTAAATTTTCCGTTTTCAATTTTGTTTATTGGTATTAAGTTCACATGACAAAGCATTCCTTTTAATAAGTTTACCAATGCTTTTGCATCTTCTAAATTGTCATTGTTATCTTTTGCCAATGCATATTCAAATGATATTCTCTTATTAGTTTTTGCAATGTAGTATTTGCAAGCCTCCATAAGTTCTTCAATTGAATATAGATTATTTACTGGCATCATTGCACTTCTTTTGGTATTATCTGTTGCATGTAGCGAAATAGATAATGTACATTGCAAATCTTCATTTGCAAAATCATAAATTCTTGGAACTAGCCCAGATGTTGAAACACTAATATGTCTTGCTCCTATATTTAAACCTTTTTGATTATTTATAATTCTAATTGCATGCATTACATTATCATAATTGTCAAAAGGTTCTCCTATTCCCATAAATACTATATTTGAAATATGCTCTCCAATGTCTTGTTCCACTGCCAATATTTGTTCAACTATCTCGCCTGATGTAAGACCTCTAACAAATGCTATTCCTGTTGATGCACAAAACTTACATCCCATTTTGCATCCAATTTGTGAAGATACACAAATTGTTTTTCCATGATGATATTGCATTAAAACCGTTTCTATTGCATTTCCATCTAATACATCAAATAAGTATTTTTTTGTCCCGTCTGAAGATTCTTGTTTACTAAGTATTTCAAAGTTACACATTGTATAGTTTTGTTTTAGTTTTTCTCTTAGTTCTAATGATAAATTAGTCATATCGTCAAAACTTTTTACTTTTTCTACATAAAGCCAGTTAAATATTTGCTCTGCTCTATATCCTTTTTCTCCTAGGGAAATAAGTTCTTGCTTTAATTCGTCTAGGTTATATTCTTTTATATTTTTCATTATTGTTCCTTTTTATCTATTATTACATATAATTTATATCATAATATCTATTTTTTTTCAATATGTAAAGCAAAAAAATCAGCCATCCTTACGGCTGATTAATTTTTTAGTTTTTGCCTTGTAATTCTTTAAACTTTTTTAGTCTAATATTGTATGCTTCTATTACTTCTTTTTCAAATGCAAGTTTTGGATTTTCTACTCCCATCATTTTTAATAGTTTTAACGTAAAGTATGGGTTTAATATTAATATTGGTCCAATTATATATGTTGCTAAGAAGTTATTTTTATGGATTCCTTCTAATTTAGTTTGCTCATTTATTCCTATTCCCATTTCTGCTTTTGCAAAATAGTTATTCTCGTTGTTTCCATATAACATTGTAAATTGACCTCTAAATCCTAGAATTTCTATATCTTCATATGTTCCTAAAAAGAAACTGTTATGTCTGTTTAACATATTTCTTTTAGCATATATATCAAAAATTCCAAGTGCTTCTATTTTGCTTCCATCTTCATTTTCAATATATTTTCCTAATATTTCTAAACTATTGCCTAGAAACAAAAATAGTTGATTATTATCTATTTTCTGTTTAATTTGCTCTGTATATGGTTTTAATTTTTCTATTATAATTTCTTGTGACTTTTCAGTTGATGTTCCCATATATACTAAAGAAATATCGCCTTGGTCAATAAATTTTGGTTTTTCATTTATTGTGGTTTCTAATATTTCTATTTCTGGTACGCATTTTTTTAAGTACCTTATATTTCCCATATCTCCATTTAAATTACATAGTTCTGGGTATAAAATTTCAATTTTCATTAACCGTTCTCCCCATCTATAATTTCTTTTACTTTTTGCTTTATTTGTTTTGTTTCATTTAATGAATACAAGTCGTGTAAAATAAATATTTTTTCAATTCCATCTAGTTTTAACTCGCTTGTTGCTTCAATAATATCACATTTGTGTACTATTTTTTCTTCTGGAATGTCTGCCATTAAAAGTCTTACATATGCATCCATATATCGAGGTCCTGCAATAATAATTTGCTTGATTCCTTTATCATTTAGAAACTCATAATCTGTATCATATAACCATGCAGTATTTTCAGAACCATGAGCTTCTTGATGCAAATCATCCAATATTACTATTACTGCTTTATTTCCTGGTTGTTTTCTTGTATAATCAAATGCTAGTGAACATGCAATTGGATTCATTCCTTTAGCCAATTGTGTTACAATTTCATATCCTTTATATTCTTCTTTACTATATCTAGTCTCTACAATTTTAATATTTTTTAGCGGTGTATTTATTTGTTCATATGTCAAATTCAATTGTTTTAGTGCAATTATTGCAGCTAACGTATTATATATGTTTATTATATTATCACTGATTAAATCATATGTTTCTTCATTGTTTTTTGACTTGATTGTCATCTTTTTATTTGGTAAGTCTAAGTTATTTAGTACATAATCTGCTTCTGGTGTTTTAAAATCACAATTAGGGCAATGTGCTTTTCCAATGTGATGGTATCTTACATATTCATATTCTAGAGTAGTATAGCATTTTGGACATACTCTAATATCTCTTGTAAGGTTTTCACAATGGTCTGAATCTGTTGGTAATCTGTCTATACTAAAATATATTTTCTTGTTGTTTTCTGCAATTTGACTAGAAATTAAATCGTCTGCATTTTCTATCATTATTGTTTCTTTAGGAATGTATGTGCTTAATATTCCTGAAATGAATTCTGTGTGTGCATGTCTCATTAATGAATCTCTAAAGATATTGGTACATACTAGATATGTTGGTGTTACATATGGAAATATTTTTCTTGTGCTTCTTTCGTCTATTTCAAGTACTGCTAAATCTTTTTTTGCCTTTCCTAACATTGTAGACCCTTGAATAAGCGTAGTTGCAACTCCTCTATCTATATTAGACCCATATTTATTGTTTATAAAGTCAAATTTGTTTGCTGTTAATATGTCATTTATTATATTGCATACTGTTGTCTTACCATTAGTTCCTGTTACTCCTATAATAGTTTTAGGTTTTTCTAATCTTCCTAAAAAGTCTGGACATATTCTAATAGCTATTTTCCCTGGTAAACTCGTAGCATTTCTACCTGTTAGTTTTAATATGAATGATACACTCTTTGCCACCCAAAGTGCTATATAAAATCTAAATGTTTTTTTATTGTTCATAATTTCTTTCTCCTAATTTTTTCTGTATTTATTTTATATTTATTTTGCATATTTATCAAGAGTTTTTGATAAAAAATATGCCATTTAGGTTGGAGAATTTTAGTACATTTTTAAGATTAAATTTAGATCAGTCTTAAAATGTTCAAAAATTCTCTGTCCCCAATGGCATATTTTTAGTATATCTTTTTTCTTTCTTTTAAAGTCTGTTCAATACTTGATAGTCGCCTTTCAAATATCTGATTTGTCATATCTGAAATTTGGTCGAACTCTCTAAGTACATGCAATTGCTGCATTGTTGCCTTATGATGTTTGTCTAATTTCGTTAGTATATCATTTTGTTCATTTTTTAGTTCATATAATAATTCTTGTATTGCTGCGATTAGTGATTCTAAAGACTGATTTTCGTTAGTCTTCATTGGCATATTACCACCTCTTTCGCATTTTATTTACGTATTTTATTATACTACACAATAAAGCTCTAGTCAATATTTTTACGAAAATTTGTTTTTATAGTTGAGCAGGCTCCCTGAAAATTTACACGAAATTATTATACCAATTTTTCTACTTCTTCTTTTGTTAATCCTGTAATTTCAATAATATCCGATACATTCATTCCTTTTTTTAACATATTTTTTGCTATTTGTAATTCTTTTTCTTTTGCACCTTGCTCAATTCCTTCTTTTTTGCCATCTCTTCTTGCTTCATACATCATTTGTTCATTATCCATTCGTTCTAGTTCTGCTTTAAATGCCATTCTTCTCAGCACATCATCTTGACTAATTCTATCTAGTTCTTCTTTAGCTTCCTTGATATTTTCGTTCTCTTCCATTATCTTCGTTACCTCCATATCTTCTGGATTTTCCAGGAACATCATCCACTGCAATGCTCCATCTTCTTTATTTGTTTTATACTCTCTTATTGCTTTTGGTAATTCTATTATAATGATCTCAAAATAACTTGTCAAGATTATGCTTTTGTATTCTTCTTCTCGTATTTGCCAATTGGTTTGTGCTTTCTTTATCGCCTTAAATTCTGGTAATTCTTTATCTACTATTATTATGCTTATTGTTCTTCTTAATTGTTCATATTTTTCGCCTACTTGTAAGTTTGCACTATACATTTTCGCCCAATATAGTAAAAATCTAGGTAACATTTTTTCATGTATTGATAATTGCACCTCTATGTCACATTCTATATTGTCATTTACTACCGCTCTTAAATCTAGTCTTCCATTTTTATCTCTTTTATTATCATTTAATAAATCTTTACTTTTGTCTAATTCTATTGAATGTATTTTCATTTTTAAAATTTTCTCTAATAAATCTTTTGTAATTTTTTCTTTTCCTCTTGTGAATAACGCTTGAAAAACAACATCATTTTTCGGTTTTAATAGTCCATCATTTTCAATTTCATTTTTTGTCATAATTTTTGTCTCCTTTTAATTTTATATATTTTAGTCACATTTTTTCGTCAATAATACACCTCTCTTTCTTGCTAATTTATATTTTCTTTGTTTGTGGAAATTTTAAGATTTAAATTTTTTAGATTTAATAGTATAAAAAAACATTAAGAATTTAAAATATTATTGGTCTAAAATACTTTTGATTTTAAATAATACTAATTCGGGATAATTACATTGAGATTAAAATTTAATAATTAAAAACTTTAAATTTAGAAAATAGTTAAAATATTGTTTTGAAAATAATTATTGCATTGCATATGTAAATTTATTAGATTTTACTGCACTCCAAAAATGCAACTAAGTTAGTATTGTTATACTATACTTAATTGCATTTTGCAAATAAAATCGTATGTCAAATTTCGACAATTTTGTCATCTTTTTTTGAACGCCTTTTCTATTAAAAACCATTATTCAGTAACTTTATAGCTTGCTTCTTCCCATCAGAAAATCTATTGCACTTATTTGTTGTATTCCATCATACACGTTAGTGTCATAGTCTAGTGTTATTAAATATTTAAGGTAATGGACTTTTAGTTCTCCAGATAACATACACAAATTTGAACCTGTTTTATATTTGTAAAGTTTTTTCAGTCAAATGAAAAAACTGTCTAAAATTCGACAGTTTCTTCATTTGATTTTATTTTTCTTTTTCTACAATTCTAATATGAACATCCCTTAATTGTTGTTCATGTACTCTACTTGGTGCTCTCATAAGTAAGTCTCTTGCCTTTTTATTTTTAGGGAAGGCAATTACTTCACGAATGTTTTTGCTGTCAGCTACAAGCATTACCATTCTATCTAATCCAGGAGCAGCACCAGCATGTGGTGGTGTTCCGTATTGGAATGCATTATATAATGCACCAAATCTTGTTTTTACTTCTTCTTCGCTATATCCTGCAATTTCAAATGCTTTTACCATTAGCTCTGGGCTGTGGTTTCTAACAGCTCCTGAAGCTACTTCATATCCATTACATACAACATCATATTGATATGCTAGTATTTCTAGTGGATTTTTTGTCATTAATGCTTCCATTCCACCTTGTGGCATTGAGAATGGATTATGGTTGAAGTCAACTTTTCCTTCGTCTGATAATTCATACATTGGGAAATCCACTATATAGCATAAACGATATACATTTTTCTCTAATAAATCTAATCTATTTCCTAATTCAATACGAACAGCTCCTGCTATTTTTTGAACTGTTTTGAATTCGTCTGCTATAAAGAATACAGCTGAGTTTTTCTTCATTCCTATTTTTTCTTCTAATTCTTTTTGAACTTCTGGTGTTATGTATTTTGCTACTCCACCTGATAATACATTTTCATTGTCAACTTTAACCCAACCTAACATTTTTGCGCCAGCTTCAGTTGTAGCAAAGTCTGACATTCCATCAAAGAATTTTCTGCTTTGTTCTGCTGCACCATCTACTACAATTGCTTTAACTGTTTTGTCTTTAAATGGTGTAAAATCAACATTTTTAAATATTTCTGTAACATCTTGAATTATAAGTGGGTTTCTTAAGTCTGGTTTGTCACTTCCGTATTTTTCCATAGCTTCTAAATATGGAATACGTTTAAATGGCATTTCATCTACTTCCCAGTCTGTATGTGTTTTGAAAACTGTTGTAAATATTTCACCTAATACTTTTAATACATCATCTTGTTCTGCAAAACTCATTTCAAAGTCTAGTTGGTAGAACTCTCCTGGTGCTCTATCTGCTCTAGGATCTTCATCTCTAAAACATGGTGCTATTTGATAGTATTTATCAAAACCTGATACCATTAACAATTGTTTAAATTGTTGTGGTGCTTGTGGAAGTGCATAAAATTCGCCTGGATGAATTCTACTTGGTACTAAGTAGTCTCTTGCTCCTTCTGGTGAAGAGTTTGCTAATATTGGTGTTTGAATTTCTGTAAATCCCATTTCATCCATTTTTTTACGAAGTGTTTTCATTACTTCATTACGAAGTAATATTGTTTTATGTAATTTATCATTTCTTAAATCTAGGAAACGGTATTCTAGTCTTAAGTCTTCTTTTACTTCTCCTGTTTTATCTGAGTTAACTTCAAATGGTAATATAGTTTTACATTTTCCTAATATTTCTATTTTTTCAGCTTCTACTTCGATTTCTCCTGTTGGAATTTTAGTATTTTTGTTGCTTCTTTCAATTACTTTTCCAACTACTTGAATAACACATTCTGAAACTATATCTGTTAATTGTTCTTTGTTATCAGCTGATACTACTATTTGTGTAATTCCAAATTGATCACGTAAATCTATAAATACCATTGAGCCTAGGTTTCTAATTTTTTGTACCCAGCCAGCTATTGTTACTGTTTCTCCTACGTTTTTTATTGTTAATTCTCCACAATTGTGATCTCTATACATATTTCCATCTCCTTTTTACGTTTGGTACCTATTATATACCATTTTTGTTTGTGTTTCAATATTGTCGCTTAATTTATTTAACAAAAATTGAGCGAATTCCATTCCATATTCCTTTAAATATTCCAAGTATTATATCTACTATAACTTGTATTACCGTGTTTGACTCATAAAATTCCATTATTATTTTGTGTGTTGGTGGGAAAAACCACAAAATTACTAATATTATTAGTGTTATTAAAAGTGTTTTCAATAAGTCTTTAACTCTATTCCATGTCCATTTATATTTTATCTTATATCCTAAACTTCTTAAATAATTTTCATAAGCCTTTTGATATTTCTGCTGATATTGTTGCTGCATATTTCTTTGAATTTCTTCTTGTTGTCTTCTATATTCTTCTGCCATTTTAGCATTCATATACTCATTATTTACTTTTGCTTGGTTTGAACCACCTGAATTTTGTTTGTTACTATTTGCTTGCTGATAATAATTTTGTTGATTATTATTCATGTTTGGTTGTTGGTAATATTGTTGTTGATTATATGAATTATTGCTAAACTTATTGCTTTCTTCTCTTTGTCTCTTTTCGGCTAACTCTTCATCATATTTCTTTCTTTTAACTTCATCATTTAAAGTATCATATGCTTCATTTATTTTTTTCATCATTTCTTCTGCTTTTTCTTTGTCAGCAGTTTCTTGTAAATCAGGATGATATTTTTTAGCTAATGTTTTATATGCTTTTTCTATTATTTCTTTTGAAGCTGTTTCACTTACTTCTAATATTTCATATAGAGTTTTCATTTTTCCCCCTTATACTACTATATTTTACGGTATATTTTTCCATTTGTAAAGTTTTTTATTTTTTTACTATTTATTTTTTTAATAATTTAGTATACAATGTAGTCATTGGAGGAAATTATGAGCGAAAAAGACTTAAGAGAAATTTTGGAAAGTTCAAATGATAAATTAAGTGTATTTGCAGATAGAGACACTTTAGCTAGTTGTGATAATTTAACTGAAAAGGATTTAATTTCTTTGATTGATAATTATCTAAATGATAGCCAAAAGTTGGATTTACTCAATTTTGAACATTTTAGAAAATTACGTGGACAAGTACGAGTTGATATTGCAATGTCTATTTCTGATAGTAATTTAAGACTTCAATTATTGCTAACTCCAGACGGTCCATTCTCAGATCTTTATACTTATCAGTTTAATGACTTACTAGAATCATTAGATAGTTCTTGTAAGTTAAAACTACTTAAAAACTCACATTCACTTCAAAGTTTAAAACTTGGCAAGGACTCTATAGAATCTATGGCAAAGTCTTTGTCTGATAGTGATAAATTCACTTTTTTAAGTGATATTGATTATTTAAATGAAGAGTTAAAATTAAGTGAATATTCAATTTCTAGGATTATTTGTAGTGTTAACGATGAAAAGGTCAAATTGCACTTATTAGATGTTATGCCTCTTGATAACTATTACAAAACCGATATTCTTACAACTATATCTGATACAACAAAGGCATCTATAATATTAAACAATACCTATGATCTAAAACCTCATGAAGCATCTCAAGTTTTGGGCTCAATGGATACTGACTTTTTCATTGATTACGTCAATGAACACACTGACTTCTTTTCTAAAAACGGGATTTCTATTCAAAGTGTGGTTAGATATTTTCCTATGAAAGAACAAATATCTTTTGCTAACAAAATTTATAACATTAATATATCTGTTCGGTGAAAAAAGAAAGCTTTTTGCTACTTTACCTCAAGAAATCAAGGATAGAATGGATTTATCAGCTTTACCACCAGAATATACTTCTGCAATTGCATTAACTTGCAAAAATGGATTTATTAGACCTGATTTAAGTGCAAGTGATTTTGAAGCATATAAGGGGCTTGATGAGTCTATTCATATAAATCCTATGGAAATTTCAGATACTGAAAGAGAGGGACTAAAAAAGTTATGTGAAGTTTGCCCTCAAATGGATATAAGTGATAATATAGGAATATCTTATTCAACTGCGGAAGAATATTTACATGGAGAAGCATGGATAGATCAACTTATTCAAAGTTTAAATCCTGAATGGAGTAATATAGAAAAAGTAGCATTTATTGATAATGCTATTGGTAAGCAAATAAGTTATTCTCCTGATTTTAATACTGAGGTATCAGATGCTGGTGTTGCTCGTGCATTGTGGAAAATCATAGATTCTGGTTATGGAGTATGTAACGGAATCGCGCAGGTTGAGCAATATATTCTTGGAAGAATTGGAGTAGAAACACAAAGGATATCTGGAAAACATCATTCATTTTTGAAATTAATTAATATGGAATTTCCTACTCAAGATGGAGGCACTGTTACAGGTAATACTATTTTGGATCCAACTTGGAATTTAGCTGCACAAAGATTTGGTGGTAGACCAAATAACTTTTGTAGAAGTTATGAGGAGATAAGAAAACATGATATAAAAAGTAATGGTGAGGATACTAGAGCTCATGAGAATGACGATGAATTGTCAGATGCCACATTCAATATGTCTGAATCTGTTTTGAGACAAATTTATACTAATATTGGTATTGCAGATAAAGAAGGAAACTTTCCAATAAAGAATTTAATGGAAAAATCTAAACAAATTGACGATTTTGGTTTATCTACCGAAAAAAGCATCGAGATGCAATTTAAATTATTACAGAGATATTGTCCAGAATTTGCCACTTGTATTAATTCAACATCTGCAATCCTAGAAGATGTACTTTTAGCAAATCCTAATCTTCATTTCAACAAATGTGTTGTTAATAGAGTATATTCTAAGACTGACAATTCGCAAAGACCTGTATTATATGTATATGCAAATCTTCCTAAGGTAGGAAACAAGTTTTACTTTGCAGATAAAGAAAGTGGACAATTTATTGAACTTTCTCAAAAGGAGTTCGAAGAAAAATTTGAGTGTTATGAGGATGATTTAAGTTTAACAAATGGCGTAAGGCCATGGGAAAGTGATAAAGTTGAAGAGATAGTAGAAGATTTAACTAAAAGCTCTGGAAGAATAGATGCTGCTCAAAAGGAGGAAAGATAATATGAAGTTTTTTAAAAATATATTTTCGTTTTTCAGAAACCTTCTTTCAAAAAAAGAACCTGTAAAAATGCTCGAAGTAGCTCAGTCTAACAATGTTTCAAAAGAAAAAACTGATTTTGTTAATTCATTAAAAATCTCTACTTCTAAACATAAAAACCCTGATATTGAAGGTCCAACTTGTATAGGAGATGGACTTGGAATTCAACCCAAGATTGGCTTTTAAATTTTTCTTATAGTTAATATAGCATTTTACATTTATATATGGTATAATTCAAATATCATGCATTTGATAGGAGTTGAAACAATTGAAATTAACACAAGACGGAGAAGTATTAGCAGAAAATAAAGTTTTAATTTTATATATTTTAAATAAAATGGAAAATCCCATTACTAATGATGGGCTATTAAGGTTAGTATTAGCTGTTATGGATATGAACTATTTTTATTTTCAACAGTTTTTACTTGATTTAATAGAAAGAAATTATATTGTTTGCTTTAATAAAGATGGCAAAAATGTATATCAAATTACAGACCTTGGAAAGGCTACTTTGGACCTTACTCATGATATGATTCCAGGCATAATAAAATTGAAGGTTGATACCTCATTTTCGGGAGAATTAAAAGAAACTGCTCAAAAAGAATCTATTACTGCTGAATATACTCCTAAAAGTGAAAATGAATATACTGTTACTTGTAAAATAAATGAAAATAATAGTTGTATTTTTGAAATTAGCGTTTTCGCAGGCTCACGTGAAGAGGCTAAGCGAATTGTAGATAATTGGAAAGAAAATGCTTACAGAATTTATCCAGAAATTTTAAATTCACTTTCTAATTAATTTTATGAATTTTTTCAAAAATTTGACATATAATAAAATTAGTGTTATAATAACACTAGCTAGCGAAAGTTGTAGTCGAAAGCAACAGTAAATCGCACGAGATATGTTGACCACATATCTCTTTTTTATGCAAAAAAACGAGTAGTTGACCAGACTACTCGTTGGTATTTCTACCTCATTTTGTTGTTATCTTTTCCCCATTGTTTGCCAAATAGCAATACAATTAGAAAAAAGATAATGTCGAAAGCTGTCACAATAAATCGCCTCCTTCCTCAAAGATTTCCTTTGAAAAGGATGAATATATTATATACAATTTTCTTTAATAATTCAATTGATTTTTACAATAATTTACAATTTCTTCAATTGCTATATCTGTGTTTTCACTCTCTGCTCTTTTCTTTAGCTCAACTTTGCCTTCATTTACTTTTTTACCAACTGTAATTCTAAGTGGAATTCCTATTAAATCCATATCATTAAATTTAACACCTGGTCTTTCATTTCTGTCATCCAATATGGTATCAATTCCTATAGAATTTAGAGTGTTATATAAGTCATTGGCAACTTTTGATTGTTCTTCATTTTTAGGATCTATTAACACTATTGCAACTTTATATGGAGCAATACTCATTGGCCAAATTATTCCTTTGTCATCATGGTTTTGCTCAACGACTGCTGCAATCATTCTTTCTACACCAATTCCATAGCTTCCCATAACTACAGGTTTTAGCTCGTTATTTTCGTCCAAATAATTTAGTCCTAAACTTTCAGAATACTTTGTTCCAAGTTTAAATGTGTTTCCTACCTCTATACCTTTTTTAAATACTAAATGTCCTTCATGACAGTTTGGACATACATCTCCTTGTTGTACATTTACTATATCTCCAACAACATCATATTTGAAGTCTTTTACATTTGCATTTATGTAGTGATAGCCTTCTTTATTGGCTCCACAGCAGAAGTTTTTCATTTTTAGTACTTCATCGTCTATTACTATTTTTGCATTTAGTCCAACTGGGCCTGTGCAACCTGGTACTGCATTTGATGTTGCAATTAGTTCATCATCTGCAAAACCTATTTCCATTCCTTTTAGTAGTTTTAGAGCTTTTACTTCATTTAACTCTTTGTCTCCTCTTACGAAAAATACTACTAATTTATTATCTACATTCATAAGTAATGCTTTTACTGTTTTCTTTATATCTAGTTTTAAAAGTTCGCATACTTCTTCAATTGTATGGCAGTTTCCTGTTTCTACTAGTTCTATTGTTTTTTCTTCTTCATTATCTACTTCATTGCATACATAAGGAGTTATTTCAATATTGGAAGCATAGTCACAATGGTCACATAGTACAAGAATATCTTCTCCAACATCTGTAACAGCTTGGAATTCCTCTGAAAGTAGTCCTCCCATAACACCAGTATCTGCTCTAACAACTACATAGTTTAACCCTACTCTTTGGCAAATTTTATGATATGCTGCAAATTGTTTTTGATAAGATTTATCTAGGTTTTCTAGGTTTGTATCAAAGCTGTATGCATCTTTCATTGTAAATTCTCTAGTTCTAATTAAACCTAATCTAGGTCTTACTTCATCTCTATATTTGTTTCCAATTTGGTATAAAGTGTATGGTAAGTCTTTATATGAATGTGACTTCATTGATGCAGCTAGTGCAAAAAATTCTTCATGTGTTGGACCTAATACGTATGGTCTATCATATCTATCATTTAATTTAAATATTGATGGTCCAAATGCTGCATATCTTCCTGATTTTTCAAATAAATCTACTGGTAGAAGCATTGGCATTGTAACTTCTTTTGCACCTGCATTATTCATTTCTTCTCTAATAATTTTTTCTACATTTTGAGCTACTTTTTTTCCTAATGGCATTTTCATATAAATACCATTTCCTACTTTTTTAAACATTCCGCTCTTAACAAGTAAGTTTCCGCTAACTGACTCTTCATCTTTTAGGTCTTCTCTTAAAGTATAAAAAAAGTTTTCACTTAATTTCATTTTTATTTCATCCTTTCTATTTTTGTTCTTCCTGTTCTTCTTTACTTGTCTCCCTTTCGGGCATTGGAGCCTCATTTAGTTCTTCAGTATTTTGTTCTTCTTTTTCTTCAATAATATCGTCAATTACTATTTGTTGATTTTCGTCTAATTTATATCGTGGTAAATCTGGAAGTTCATTTAAGTTGTTAAATCCAAATATTCTTAAAAATTCTGATGTTACTCCATATGTGCCTGGTCTACCTGGCGCATCAAGCTTTCCAGTTTCCTCTATTAAATTATAGTCTAATAATTTATATATTGTACCATCTGAATTAACACCACGAATAGCTTCAATTTCTGCTCTTGTAATTTTAGGGTTATATGCAATAATTGCAAGAGTTTCTATTGCAGCCTGTGATAAATTTGGTTTATTTCTTTTATCAAAAATAGTATATAAATATTCATAATACTCTTGTTTTGTGCATAATTGGTAAGCTTCGCCAACATTCACAATTTGCAAGCCTCTATTTTCGTTTTTATAATCTTCCTTCATACTTTCTACAAGTGTAATTACTTCTTCTGAGCTTGCTTCTAAAGCTGACATAAGTTCAGTTATTTTAACTTCTCTACCAGCTGCAAAAAGTATTGCTTCAATTACTCCTTTTGATTTGTTTATCTCCATTTATTTTCACGATTCCTTTAAATTTTTTACCTATATATTATCACACGAATTGTGCTTTATGTCAAGAAATGTTGACATTGTTTTTTTGTTATGATAACATACACATAGTGAGGTGGGTTTGATGGAAGAAAATAACCAAGTAGATGAAATAAAAGAGCCAAAAAAAATAGAGGTGGTTACAGGTGATGGTAATTTAAATATCTCTCCTGTTTATGAACATATAGAAGTGGAAAAGCCTAGGCCTAAGGATACTAGAGAAGTTATTATTCCTGAGGTCAAGGATAATGTTACAAAAAAAGATGATGAAGAGTAAAAAGTGGTTTCCAGTTATTTGGAAACCACCTTTTTTTTATTTTAAAATCTTATATAGCTTCTTGATTTTCTTCTTTGCTTTCTTCACTATTATCTTCTTGATTTGCTACTTCTAGGCTAGCTACTGATACTTCGTATGCTACTTTTTTCTCTACTGTTCCATCTTCATGTTTTTTCTCATACTCTCTTGATTGTACTCTACCTACAATTCTTACTTCTGTTCCAACTGCAACATTTTCACAGAATCTAGCATTTCTTCCCCATGCAATACATGGAATATAGTCTGATTTATTATATGCTCTATTAACTGCTAGCAAAATGTCTGAAATTTCTCTACCAAATGGTGTTTTTCTGTAAATTGGTTTTTTACAAATATATCCGTCAAGAATAACTTCATTTGAAACAACGTCTCTTCTAGCTTCTTCTTCCTCTTCTTGATTTTCTTCTAAGAATTGAACGTCTTTTACAAACACAGTTAATATTAATTTATTTTTTTCATTATCATAGCTGTTGTATGATCTAAATTGACCATCAATTTGTAATTTTGCTCCAATAAAAACATCTTGTGTTGTTAATAATCTTTCTGATATTGTTACTGGAATAACGTCTGCATTTCCACTTAAACGAGGTACGCTTAAGTCAAATATGTAAAATTTTTCTCCATAAATTTCATGACTAAATCTTTTGTCACTTGTTACCTTTCCAACCAATGTTAAATGGTTATTATCTTCATAATTTGTATTCAATTTAATTTCCTCCCTACATTTGTTTCTTAATCTAGTTTATTCATAAGACGTAAAATTTAGACTAATTGCTAGTCACATTTTCTATTATACCACGCTTTTTTGGTTTTGTCTACATAAAATGTTAAATTTTTCTTTTATTTTAAAGTCTTTATACTTAAATATACCACATTTGGTAAGTTTTATACATTATTATCAATATAATAACTGTCTTTATATATAAGGTTTGATACTGTTACTATGTCATAGCCTTTTGATTTTATGTTTTTTATAAGCATATCTAAGCTATCTGCTGTGTGTTTTGTTCCATTATGCATTAAAATAATACTTCCACCACTTAGTTTATTTTCTAATCTTTTCCACATTTCATCTCCAGTAATTCCTGTATAGTCTACAGTGTCTAAGTTCCATTGTATTGGCACATGACTTGCAGATTTTGCTGAGCGAATAAAGGCTTCGTGGCCAGCATCTGAAATCTTTTTTACTGCTTCTGGGAATTTATCTACCCAGTCTCCTACCATAAAGAAAGTTATTTTTACATTGTTGTCTTTTAAAGTTTTCAAAATACTATCTATATCATCTGCATTCCAGGCACAAATCATAGTAAGTGAAATTTTATTTTCTTTTGTATCAACATTACATATTGGCAGTTCTCTGGCTGTGGCTGATGTAATTATGCTACTATCTGTTGTTACTGTAAATGCTATTGCAAATAGAATAATTACTGTGCTAAAAGAAACTAAATATGAATATATTTTTCGTTTATTAAAAACAATGAACATATTGCTACCTCCAATTTGTGTTAGTAACAATATATTCATTGCTTGTATTTTTATGATTTAATTAACTTAAAAATTCTATTTCTTCTTTAACTTGTTTGGCTTTTACTTCTGTTCCTAATAGCTTACTTGCTACTTCATTAAATTTGCATTCTGTTTCTGTGAGGTATGTATCTATGCTCTGCTCCTTATGTTCTGCCATTTGGTCGTTGTTCTTCAAAATTGCTTTTGCTTCTTTTGCTACGTGTTCTCCAATATTTATAATCTCCACTTTTTTACCAATTTGCTTTTTTATTACATTAGTTAATAAAGGATAATGTGTACAACCTAAAATTATTGTATCTATTTTATTAAAAGGTTTTAAATATTCTCTTATTGCTAATTCTGCAATTTTATTATCATACCATCCTTCTTCAACCATTGGAGCTAAAAGTGGACATGCAATGCTTTGGACCTTTGCAGTTTGAAGCTCTTTTAATATTGCCTTTTCCCAGCCTTTGCTTCTAATTGTACCTGCTGTAGCTATTACTCCAATTTGTTTTTTATTAATCTCTTTTATGTATTTTACTGTAGGTTCTATAACGCCTATTATTGGTATGTTATACAAAGGTTGTACCTCTTCTAGGGCTTGACTTGTAGCTGTTCCACATGCAATTACTATTAGCTTTACTCCTTTATTTATTAAAAATTCTACTCCATCTTTGGTTAGTTCTATTATACTTTCCTTTGATTTGCTTCCATATGGAAATCTTTTTGTATCTCCTAAATATATAAAATTTTCATTAGGCAACTGCTTTGCTAGTTCTTTTAAAACAGTCATTCCGCCTACTCCTGAGTCAAATACTCCTATTGGTCTATTGTCCATTTTTTATTCCTTTCTTTTTGCTTTATACATTATACTCTAACATTTGAAATTTTACCATATTTTTTCATCAATTGCACATTTTGTCGATTTTTTTCATATTATATATAAAAAAGAAAGGAATGAATATAATTATGGAATTTGATAAAAATGTATGCCCAGTTTTAAATGTAGATGGTGTTATGGCTACAGGAAAACAATATGACTTAGAAATCAATTTACCAGAAGATAACAGAACTGTTATTTATGGAATTATTAAAGATTGTTACCAAGAGCCTGTTTGTGACGCTGTTGTTAAGTTAGTTGAGGTTGTTTGTGAACATGGTATGGATGAAAGAAGACCAGTTTCTCATACTTTTACAGATAAAAATGGAGAATTCGTTTTTGGACCTCTATGTGCTAACCGTGTATATGAAATCGAAGTATGGGTTGACAGAGTAAAACATTGTAAAGTATGTACTTCATGTAAACATGAAGGAAAATGCTTAAAAGGTGTTGAATTGAAATGTCCACCATGCCAAGAAAAACCATGTGAAAGACCTTGTGAACCACCTTGTAATAAACCTTGTAGATAACAATAATTAAGGAGCTTAGCATTTCCTAAGCTCCTTAATTTTGAATTTTACAATATTCCCATCTTTCTTGCTAATTTTTTACCCTTTCTTATCATTTTTCTTTTGTTATCCCCCATAGCTTCTGAATACATCATTGCAACACCTGCAGTTACTATTCCGCCTATTAACATACCTTTTACAAACTTCATTTATCTTCATCCTTTCAATAAATATTACTATCTAATTTTATTATGTCCTTTTTTGTTTTTTATATACATATTGAACCAAGAATATATTTCATATATTGCAATTATCAGTAAAAACGCTCCAAACATTTTTCTTAGTAAGTTTACATTTAAATTACTGCTTATATTAGCACTTATTATTGCTCCAATTATACCTGAGACCACTATCACCAAAGCTTCTTTTACGTTTATATTTTTGTTTTTTATTCCTATAATAACTGAGGTTATTGCTGTTGGAATAAAAAATATTAAATTTGTTGCTTGTGCTACATGCTGATCTAGGTTCATAAAGATAGAAAGGAGAAGAATCAATATTGTTCCTCCTCCCATTCCCATTCCGGCTAACAATTCCTGAAATAAAACCTATTAGTATCTCAAACATTTTTCATACATCCTTATTTAAAACAACATATTCCATCCTGCATATATTAAAAATATAGCAAATGCAAGTTTTAAATATTTATCTGGTATTTTATTTAATAATTTTGCACCTATAAATCCGCCAATTATTCCACCTATTGCACATAATATACCTGTATTCCAATTAATCAAATTGTTTTTTGAGTAAAAAAAGGCTGTTGTAATTACCATTGGCAATATGCAAAAAATAGAAGTTGCCCTTGCCTTTTTTGGTTCAATTTTTAACATATACATAAATGCAGGAACTAATATTAATCCACCTCCTGCTGTAAATAAACCACTAATAACACCTGCCATAAATCCTATAAATATTTTTTTTAAATTGTTGTTTAATCTTTTCATTTGTATTAGTATGTATTTTTAACAAAAAATTATACTTGTTTATTTTCTTTTGCTTTTTGAATTTCACTTTCTGCAATTTCCGTTAAAACCAAATCACATTTAAGCATTCGTCCGATAATGTGTCTTTGTAATTCTTTATCTTTTATGCTATCAGTTGCATCTAAAAATTTTTGCAAATTAGTTAAATATTTTTCGTTTTTTTCTTTCCATCCTCTGTTATTAGCGAGTTGCTCGTTTTCTATAGAATTATTTTTCAGCTTCATAAATGCACCTCTTTCTTTTGATTACTTCTGTATGTGTTTAAATTACTTTTGTCGTTATGTTTATTTTATAATATGTAATTTTAATACATCTCGTGGTAAAATACAAGTACTCGACAAAATATGACTAAATTTGTCATAAAATATTATAGAAAGGTTGTATTATTTCATGATCAAAATAAAATTATCTGATTTACTTGGAAAACATAAAATGACACAGAAATCTTTAGCAGATGCAACTCATATTAGACCAGCTACAATTTCAAAAATGTATTATGAAGAGACTAAAAGAGTTGATATCAAACAATTAAATAACATTTGCAAAGCGTTTAATTGTGAGATTTCTGATTTATTAGAATATATACCAGATTCCAAAGAAAAATAATATCATTAAGCTTTACTAATAAGTTTAATTTAATTATACCAAAAAATACTAGCAAAAGCTAGTATTTTTTTTGAATAATATCTGTTAGACTATCCACTAAGAATTCTACATCTTGTTTTGTGTTGTCTTTTCCAAAAGTAGTTCTTAGAGTTCCCTCCGATAAATTTCTGTCTAAACCTATTGCAACTAATACATGTGAAGGTTCCGGATTTCCAGTACTACAAGCTGAACCTGCTGAAGCACATATTCCTTTTTCATCTAATTCCAATAGTAATTTTTGTGCATTTATATTTGAAAATGAAAAATTTGCATTTCCTGGTAACCTACTTCTTCTATCTCCATTTAACTTTGCAGTTGGTATTTTCTGCTCTATTTGAGCTATATAAAAATCTCTTAAATTTTGTAAGTGCTCGTTATATCTTTCATAATTAGCATATACATCTTCAATTGCCTTTCCTAACCCCACAATTTCAGCAACATTCTCTGTTCCTGCACGTTTATCCTTTTCTTGATGTCCACCGTCTTGTATTTTTTCAAACTTTACTCCTTCTCGTACATACAAAGCTCCTATTCCTTTTGGTGCATAAAATTTATGTCCTGACATTGATAAGCTGTCTATATTTAATTTATTTACATCTATCCTTACATTGCCTATTGCTTGAACCGCATCTGTGTGGAATATAATATTATTAGCTCTAGCAATTTTCCCTATTTTTTGTATTGGTTCTATAGTGCCTATTTCATTATTTGCGAACATTATTGATATTAAAATTGTTGTTGATCTTATTGAATTTATTAGTTGATTAATATCTATAAAACCATTTTCATCCACATTTAAATATGTTACTTCAAATCCTTGTTTTTCAAGAGTTTTACAAGTATTTAATACCGCATGATGTTCTATTTTACTAGTAATTATATGGTTTCCTCTATTCCTATTAGCATTTGCTATACCCTTTATTGCTAAATTATCACTTTCGCTTCCACATGAAGTAAAATAAATTTCACTTTGCTTAGCGTTTATGGCATTTGCTACTCTTTTTCTTGCTTGTTCAATGGCTCTTTTAGATTGTCTACCTAATGCGTACATTGCAGAAGCATTGCCATATTGATGTTCAAAATATGGTAGCATTTCAGCTAACACTTGCTCACTTACTGGTGTTGTTGCAGCATGGTCAAAATATAGTGTTTTCATATTCTCCCTTCTTTCTTTATATACGAAATATCCTATATTTATTATATGTTTATTTTTCTATATTATTTACTATTTCTAGCAAAAAAATAGAGTTTCTAAATTGAAACTCCATTATTTTTTTATTAAATTTTCATCACTCCATCTGGTTACTCTAACATTTTGATATGCTTGTAACACTTCTGAATATTTTCTATATTCATCTTCCCATACAATTGAAGGAATTTTATCATATGCATCAAAAACTTTTTCTGCTTCTGCCAAAAATATTATCTGTTCTTGTGGACTCATAAGTTTATATCTTTTTGAAAATCTATATAACTTATCTAGCATTTGGTTTGCTTGTATAAAACCCCAAAAGTCTTTAATTTTTATTCCAGCCATTCTAATTTGCAAGATAGCTGACCCAACCAAAGCAAATACTAAAAACACTAGTAAGTAAATTATTGTTAATGCTTCCATTTTATTCTTCCCTTTTCTTAAGTTTTCTTAATTGTATCATTATTTATTTTTTTGTGCAATACTATTTTGCATAGAATATTTAATTTGCATTGTGCTTGGTTCGATTTTATTAAATACCTTTTGTATTTCCATTATTACAAGTGGTAATATTGATATTCCAAAAGTATACATCCACTGTACTTGTGTTAATGGTACAAGTTTGAATACTTCTGCTACAGATGGAATTACAACCACTACAATTTGTAATAAAGCTCCTAAAATAAATGCTCCCAACAAGTATTTGTTTTCAAATAATCCCACTTTGAATATTGATTCTTCACTTTTTATATTAAAGCTATGTACTAGTTCTAATAAGCCTAAACTTACGAATGCCATTGTTCTTCCTACTTCTATATCATACAAATAATTTCCTACACTAAATGCCACCAACGTTAAAATTCCTAACATTGTTCCTTCTGTAATTATTCTTTGCCATAAGCCATCTGCAAAAATTCCTTTTTTACTGTCTCTTGGCTTTTTATTCATAATATCCGTTTCTGGCTTTTCTAGTCCTAATGCAATTGCAGGAAGTGAGTCAGTTACTAGATTTATCCATAAAAGTTGAATAGCTAAGAGTGGAGATTTTAAGCCTAATACCAAACCTAAAAATATTGTTACAATTTCTCCAATATTTGTTGCTATTAAAAAATGTACTGCCTTTTTTATATTATCAAATATATTTCTTCCTTGTTTAACAGCTTCAACAATTGTAACAAAATTATCATCTGTTAAAACCATATCTGCTGCATTTTTAGCAACATCTGTACCGTTTTTTCCCATTGCAATTCCAATATCGGCATTTTTCAAGGCTGGTGCATCATTAACACCATCTCCTGTCATTGCTACCACCGCACCTGTTGACTGATATGCTTTAACTATTCTGACTTTGTGTTCTGGTGTTACTCTTGCAAAAACAGAATAGTTCATAATGTTTTTTTGTAATATGCTTTGCGGTATTTTATCTAGTTCTTCACCTGTAACTGCTAAGTCACTGCCTCTTAATATTCCTAAATCTTTTGCAATTGCTTTTGCTGTTATTATATGATCTCCTGTAATCATTACAGTTTTTATTCCTGCCTTTTTACAAGTTGCAACAGCCTCTTTCACACCTTCTCTTGGTGGATCTATCATTCCAATTAGGCCAATAAAGATTAGGTTTTTTTCTACTGTTTCTGTGTCTATTTTACTTGGTAAATTTGGTATATCTAAATATGCTATTGCTAATACTCTTAAAGCCTCGTCTGCCATTTTGTTATTTTGATTTTCTATCAGTTTAGTTTTTGAATAATCTAATGTAGTTACATTTCCATTATCATATACTTTGTTACATCTTTTTAGCAATACATCTGGTGCACCTTTTGTTATAACTCTATATCCATTTGGCATTTTATGAATTGTTGTCATCATTTTTCTACTTGAATCAAATGGAATATCTTTTACTCGTTTCATTACATTATATAACTCATTTTTGTTTTGGCCCTCATCTAAAGCTTTGCTGACAATTGCTTTTTCAGTAGGTTCCCCTGTTAGTTCCATTTTTCCATTTTCTTTTGATATTTCTACATCTGTACACATTGTGGCCATTCCCATTAGCCATTTTATGTACTCTTTATCATTAGTTTCTCCATTTATATTTGCTATTTTAGTAACTTGCATTTTATTTTGCGTTAAAGTTCCTGTTTTGTCTGAGCATATAACACTACTGCTACCTAGAGTTTCAACTGCTGGTAATTTTCTAATTATGCTGTTTTTCTTTGCCATTTTTGTTACACCAATTGATAACATAATCGTTACTATTGCAGGTAACCCTTCTGGTATTGCTGCTACTGCTAAACCTACTGAAGTCATAAACATTTCTATCGGCTCAATTTTCTTTAAAAGTCCAATTACAAATATCAATAGGCAAATTCCTAAACATGCAATTCCTAATGATTTTCCTACTTCTCCTAACTTCTTTTGAATTGGTGTCTCAGGTGCTTCATTTGTAATAATCATTTTTGCGATTTTACCTACTTTTGTATTCATACCTATATCTGTTACAATTGCTTCTCCATGTCCATTAACTACTATTGTAGTTGAAAATGCCATATTTACCATGTCTCCTAAAGCTGTTTTTTCTTTTAGCATACAATTGGCGTCTTTTAAAACTGGTACAGTTTCACCTGTTAAACTAGACTCCTCTATTTTTAAGTTAGAACTTGAAATCAGTCTGCAATCTGCTGGTACATAATTTCCCGCTTCTAATAGTACAATATCTCCCGGAACTATTTGCTCACTTTTTATTGTAGATATTTTGCCATTTCTTTTTACTCTACAAGTTGGAGCCGTCATTTTCTTAAGTGCCTCTAATGATTTTTCTGCTTTTGCTTCTTGTACTAGTCCCATAATAGCATTGAATACTACAATTGCTATTATTATAATGGAATCAAAATAATCATTGCTTCCTTCTAGTCTTGCTACCACTGCTGAAATAATCGAGGCAATTATTAATATAATTATCATAAAATCATTAAATTGCTTTATGAATTTTATAACTATACTCTCTTTCTTTTTTTCTTCTAGTTTATTCAGTCCAAACTTGTTTTGCTTGTCCTCTACTTGCTTTTCATTTAAGCCAAACTCAATATTAGTTTGCATTTGTTTTTCTACTTCTTTTGTAGACAATGTGTACCACATAATTATCCTCCTTTGTTTTAAGTTAGTTAATTATATGATGCTTGTACCTAGTTTATGTAAAAAATACAAATTTTAAAAATTTCTATACAGTTCAAACTGTTAGAAATTCTAATATATCGCGTATTTGTCTTCTACAAAAAAATAAATGCAAACACTTTTGTATTTACATTTATTTCTATAATTTTATTTACAGTCTTCCACTTTTTCTATGTTTTCTTCTAATAGCTCTGGCTTTTTTAGGTATTTGTTAAATAACTTTACAGAGTTTGCAAAATAGTATCCGTCACAAATTCTTTCATCACACACAAAGGCAAGTGATATACATTTTTCCTCTTTAAAAGTATCATCATCATATATGTAGCTTTTTTTCTTTTTCCCCATTGCTAAAAATATTCCTGTAGTTCCAAAGTCATATAAATGGTGATATATTGCATCAATTCCAAGTGATGCAACATTTGTTAAAAATGCACTTGTATGGAATGGGCTTGCTTTTATTACAGCTTTAGGTAACATTCCATGTTTATCTAAAAACATTATAGTATTTATAGCAAACTTTAAAAGAAAATTTGGTATTATTGACAATGTTGTAGCTAATATGTCTGTTTCGTTATTTTTCTTAACACTTTTGTTTTCGTTAATAACATTTCCTAGCTTTTCTTTTATTTCAAAAATATTTTCTTTACCTGTAAATGGTAATTTTATTGTGGTTTCTATTCCATCGTCAATTAAACTCTTTTTTATGGCTAGTGAAATAAATATTTCATTTCTAGCAAAAGTTCTTCCATTCATAACAAATCTATTAAGCCTTGGTCTTTGTGCCATAAGCCTTACTAATGCTGAATATACTATGTCCATGTATGAAATTTTAATGTTTTCTTCAGCTTTTTTATCAATATAATTATCAATTTCTTTTATAGGCATATCATAAGTATAATAAACCTGTGAGTCACTCCTTGTCCTCATTACTTGCGGAATAATCTTAAAAAATGGCGAAATATCCCTTAACTTTCTTCCGTCTGATCTGTATCCAAACATAAATGTCCTCCCTATTTTCGTTTATTATTATATACCGTAATCAGACAAATTTCAACAAAAACTTTTGCACTTATTTTTCTATTGCATTTTGGCGTGTTTTGATATAAAATATTAGCAAATTTATATAGATGGGAGAAATATTATGGAGCCAAAAGTTTTAATTGTCGGAACAGATATAAATGCCTATTATATGGCAAGATGTTATCATGAAATTTATCATAAAAAAGTTGATTTGATTGGTAGAGTTGCAATGAGCTTTACCTCACTTAGCACTATTACTAATGTTAATATTATACCTAATTTAATTGAAGGAGACACATTTGTTAATTCTTTAATTGAATATGCAGAAAAGCAAAATTTAAATAAAGATGAAAAGATTTTGCTAATTGGAACTAATGACTGTTATGTTAGTCTTATTGCAGAAAATAAAGATGCTTTAAGTAAATATTATGTTTTCAATTATTCTTCAAAAGAGCTTATGGATACACTTTTGGTGAAAGAAACATTTTATGATATATACAAAGATAGTGGACTTGATTTTCCATGCACATATATTTACCCTTGTGATGGTTCAGGTTCTATTGAAAGTGTAAAAGCACATTTTCAAAATTATCCTTTGATTATAAAGCCTAGTGATGGTGTTACTTATCACGAAATTGATGGACTAGCTAAGGTGTATAAACTATATGATGAGCAACAATTAGAAGATACTATTAAAAAGATCGAAAATGCAGGTTATAAAGGAAATTTAATCATTCAAGAATTCATTCCTGGTGATGATACTGCACTACATGATTGTTTATTTTATTGTGGTAAAGACAAAAAAGCAAAACTTGCTACTTTTGCACAAATAGGACTTCAAGAACATACTCCTACTGGAATTGGAAATTGTACTGTACTTGTTAATGGTTATTCAGAATATGGTTATCCAGAAGAGTTAATTTACAAACTAAAAGACTTTTTGGAATCTATTGGATACCAGGGATTTGCTGAATTTGACTTAAAATATGATATACGTGATAAAAAGTATAAAGTTTTTGAGGTTAATCCAAGGCAGTCTAGAAGTGGTTATTACTTCTGTGCTTGTGGTCATAACTTAGTTAAATTGTTAATTGATGATTTGTTTTACAATAGCTTAGATAATAACAAATTTGAACTTGTAAAAAACAATGTAGTTTTAAGTTTTGTTCCTAAGTCAGTTATCAAAAAATATGTAACAAGTGATAATTTAAAAGCTGAAATTAAGAGAATTGGCAATATTGTTAGACCTCTTCGTTATGCTGAAGATATGCCATTTAGTAGAAGAAAATATCTTTTTATGAGAGATAGAAATTATGTTAAAAAATACAGAAAATATACTTTTTAATTTGAGAGGATAGTTTTATGAAACGTTATTTATTAAAGGATTATATTGATATCTTAAAAAAAGAAAATTTAGTGGAAGATGTTTGCTTATGTGATAGTATATTAAATACTTCAATTGAAAAGCTAGAACATAATTCAAAAGAAGTTGCTAATAACACTTTATATATTTGTAAAGGTTTAAATTATAAACCTGAATACTTAAATGAAGCAATTGTAAGAGGTGCTACTGCATATATTTCAGAACCTGAAAATGTAACAGACCCAGATTTTCCACATATTGTTGTAAATGATATAAGAAAAGCTTTAGCTGCCGTTTCTTGTATGTATTATGATTTTCCAGCTGATAAAATAAATATGATTGGTCTTACTGGTACAAAAGGAAAGTCAACAACTGCTTATTACATAAAAAGTATTTTAGATGATTACATGAAAGAACACAATTTACCAGATACTGCAATTGTTTCTTCAATTGATACTTATGATGGTAAAGAATGTAAAGAATCATTAATTACAAGTCCTGAATCTATTGATTTACAAGAACATATTGCAAATGCTGTTGATTGTAAAATGCAAAATTTAGTTATGGAAGTTAGTAGTCAAGCATTAAAGTTGGACAGAGTTCATGATGTTTTATATAAAGTTGGAGTATTTCTAAATATTTCAGAAGACCATATTAGTACAATTGAGCATCCAAATTTTGAAGACTATTTTGCTTCTAAATTAAAGTTTTTCAGCCAAGTTGAAAATGCTTGTGTAAATTTAGACTCAGACTATATTGACCGTATTTTAGAAAATGCCCAAAAATCTAAAAAGATTATTACATTTAGCACCAAAAACGAAAAAGCTGATGTATTTGCTTATGATATTAAAAAATTAACTCACACATCAATTTCTTTTAGAGTTAAAACATCTAAATTTGATGAAGAAATATTACTAACAATGCCAGGATTATTTAATGTAGAAAATGCCTTAGCTGCAATTGCTACTGCAATGGTTCTAGACATTCCATTTAAAAACATTTACAATGGTTTAAAAGTTGCTAGAGCAAGTGGTAGAATGGAAGCACATGTTAGTAAAGATGGAAACATTATTGTTATTGTTGATTATGCGCATAATAAATTAAGTTTCCAAAAGTTGTACGAGTCTACTAAGCAAGAATATCCTGATAAAAATATAATTACAGTATTTGGTTGCCCTGGCGGAAAAGCTCAGCTTCGTAGAAGAGATTTGGGTACACTCTCTGGTATTCATTCAAAAATTAGTTATTTAACAGCTGAGGATCCCGGTCCAGAAGAGGCTGTTGATATTTGTAAAGAAATTGCTGAGTACGTTGCTAAAGAACATGGAAACTACAAAATTATTGAAGACCGTGGAGAAGCTATAAAAGAAGCTATTTTAGATAATCCAAATAGTGTTGTTTTAATTACTGGAAAAGGTAATGAAACTAGACAAAAAATCGGCAAAAAATTTATGCCTTGTTTGACAGATACTCAATATGCATTAGAAGCCTTAGAAGAATATAATAAAAAAATAGGATAATACCTAAAAAAAGAATGTCATTTAAATGACATTCTTTTTTTATTTATTTTAATTTAATTGATAATAGCTTACTTATTCCGTTTTCTTCCATAGTTACACCATATACCGAATCCCCTGCTTCCATTGTTCCTTTTCTATGTGTTATTACTAAGAATTGTGTTTGTTTGCAGAATTTCTTTAAATACTCTGCAAATCTGTATACATTAACATCATCTAATGCTGCTTCAATTTCGTCTAGTATGCAGAATGGTGCTGGATTTATTTTTAATATTGCAAATAATAGCGCTATGGCTGTAAATGCCTTTTCCCCACCTGATAATAACATCATGTTTTGAAGTTTTTTGCCTGGTGGTTGAACTCTAATATCAATTCCACATTCTAAAATATTTTCTTCATTTTCTAATATTAACTCTGCTTTTCCACCATTAAATAATTCTGTAAATACTTCATTAAAGTTTTTATTTATAAGCTCAAACTTTTCTTTAAATTGATTTTGCATTGTTGTTGTCATATCGCCTATAATTTTTCTTAGTTTAGACGCTGTATTTTCCAAATCTAAGCGTTGTTCAGACATGAAGTCATATCTTTCCTTAGTCTTTTTATATTCTTCAATAGAATCGATATTTATGCTTCCTAAGTCTTTTATCTTATTACGCAAACTATTTACTTGTTTTTGTGCTGTTGCTACATTATTAGGCTTTTGGTATTCTTCTGTACTATTTGGTGTTAGTTCATATTCATTCCATAAACTTTCAACTACTTGTTGTAAATCTTGCTCTAATTTTGTTTTCTTGACATCAAGTTTTATAATTTGCTCTTTCAAACTTTCTAATGTAGAAAATTGACTTTGAATTTCATTTTCTGTATTTACTAATTTTTCATTTTTAGCAATTCTTTCTTGTTTTAGCTCTTCAACTTTAGTTCCACTATTGGTTACTTCTTGTTTGATTTGTTCTATTTGATTATTATACTCTGTAATAGTTTGTTCTAATTTAGTATTTTCTTCAGTTATTGCCAATATATTTTGATTTTTGTTTTCAATACTTTGCTCATTATTTTTAATATCTTGTGAAATTCTTTCAACCATTTCTTCAATTGAGCTTTCGCTTTCATCAAAAGATGTAACAGATATTTTTAAATTTGTAATATCAAAATTCAAATCATCAATATATTTTTGATTATCTTTGTTATTTAGTGCAAATTCCTCTATTACCTTGTTTAACTCTTCTATTTGTTGTGTTAGTTCTTGTATTTCCGCTTCTTTTTGCTCTTTTAAAAGTCTATTTTCCTCTTTTTGTTTCTCTGTTTGTGTAACTTCTTCTTTTAATTTAGCTAGCCTATTTTCCAAACGAGTAATATTTTCTTCAACTGCAACCATTTTTTGTTTTTCTGTTGCATATACTATTTCAATTTCTTGTAATTCTTTTTCAAGTTTGGCAGTCTCTTCAATGCTATCTCCAATAGATGATGCATACTCTTCTTTTTCTGCTGTTTTGTCAGCAATTTGCTTTTCTAGTTTTTTAAGTTCTTTTTCTAAGTCTTCAATTTCTCTACTTCTTCCTAAAATATTTACTGTTTTAGTTTGTACACTTCCTCCTGAAATAGAACCACTAGAACTTATAATGTCACCTTTTAGAGTTACTATTCTAAATGAATATTTATCTTTTTTAGCAAGTGCAATAGCTGTATCCATATCTTCAACAACTACTGTTCGTCCTAATAAGCTTAAAATTATTTGCTCATATTCTTTTTTACATTTTACTAAATCTGAGGCAATTCCAATTACTCCATCCATTTTTGTTAGTTTGTCTAACTTTTTGCCTTGAACAGAAGCTATTGGTAAAAATGATGCTCTTCCTAAACTGTTTGTCCTTAAATATTCGATCATTTTCTTTGCATCTTGTTCTGTTGATGTTACAATATTTTGTAGTGATTGTCCTAAACACATTTCAATTGCTGTTTCATATTCTTTTTCAACTGAAATTAAGTTTGCTAAAACACCATGAATTCCTTTATTTAAATTTGAGTCTTTATCACATGCTACTAATAAAGATTTAACTGTTTTATTATATCCTTCTTTTTCTTTTTCAGTTTCAATTAAGAATTGATGTCTTGCTTGTTTCATTCTTTGTGTATATGTAAGTTTTGAAATTTCTTCTTCATATTGTTTTAGTTTTTGCATATTTTGTTCTTTTGCTTGAACACTCTTCTCTAGATTTTCTACTGCAATATTTCTTTTTGATTCTATATCATAAAATCCTTTTGAAATTTCATTTTTACCATATCTTGTAGAATCTAGCTCAGATATAACTGAATCAATTTCATTTTTTAATTGCTTTTTACGTTTTTCTAAGTTCTCATAATTAACATCTTGTGTATTTATTTCTGCTGCCAATTCATATTTTTTGTCTATATTATCTTGAACAATTTGCTTTTTGCCTTCTATTTCTAATTCTTTAGCAGATAATTTTTTTGATAATTCTGCAAGTTCTGTCTCTTTTTCAGCTAACTCTTTTTCAAACTTTTCTTTATTAGATGTTAAATTTGTTTTCTTTTCTAATTTTTGTTTTTGTTCTTCTTTTAGTTCTTCTATTCTGTTTTTTACTTCTAATATTTCAGCTTCAAGTCTTTGCTTATTTGCACTATTATTTTGTATTCTTTCATTTGATATTCCTATTTCAGAGTTTATTTTTTCTATTTTATTTGAACTTTCAAACCCTATATTTTGCATATTTTCAATTTGAGCTGTAATATCATCTACAACTTGTCTTAATTCTTCTTTAGAAGCTTGTAGTGCTTCCATTTTGCTATCTTCCGCTTCTTTCTGAGAAGTAATAATATCTTCGTCTTTCACAAGTTGTTCTAGCTTTTCTTTATATGTATTGATGTTATATATAAATAAACCAACCTCAATAGATTTAAGTTCTTCTCTTAAATCTAAAAATTGTTTTGCTTTATCTGATTGCAATTTCAAAGGCTCAATATTTGCTTCAATTTCTGCTAATATATCATTTATACGAAGTAAGTTTAATTTCGTTTGCTCTAGCTTTTTCTCTGATTCTTGCTTTCTAGTTCTATATTTAACTATTCCAGCTGCCTCTTCAAAAATGTGTCTTCTATCTTCTGATTTATTACTTAAAATTTCGTCAATTTTACCTTGTCCTATTATGCTATAACCATCTTTCCCAATACCAGTATCCATAAATAGTTCTAAAATATCTTTTAAACGGCAAGGAACCTTGTTTATAAAATAACCTGTTTCACCACTACGATATATTTTTCTTGTAACTGTTACCTCTGAGTATTCAATAGGAAGTTTGTTATCATTGTTATCAATTACAATTGATACTTCTGCAAAGCCTAATGATTTTCTTGCTTGTGTTCCTGCAAAAATGATATCTTCAGATTTTGCGCCTCTTAAAGACTTCATGCTTTGCTCTCCTAATACCCAACGGATTGCATCTGATATATTACTTTTTCCAGAACCATTTGGCCCAATTACTGTTGTAATTCCTGGTTTAAATTCTAATACTGTTTTATCTGCAAAAGACTTAAATCCTTGCATTTCTATTCTTTTTAAATACATTTGTTACTTCACCTTTTCTTAAGTTTTGTTATCTTTGTTTTTCATCTACCAATATTTTATTTAGATATACCGGTATATTACCACTATTAGTCTTTCCAATTAGTATTTGACTTGCATTTATGCCTTCCATTTTCATTGCTGTCTTCAAGGTTTCATATTCTGCTTCTCTTTCTTCAAGGCTCTTCTCTGATGATAACATTCTTCTCGCTAAGTCACCTAGTCTAGCAGCTTTTATTTGCCTTTTCAACAATTGAACTTGTCTCATTTCTTCGTCACTTGGACTTTTAAAGCTCATTTCACATATAGCCAAAGCTCTACCATATTCTTTTCTCTCAATAAAGTTCTGAGTCACTATGGTAACAGCCTGTATTGAATCTGCTCCACCTAATTCAATTAACCCCTTTATTGCTTTTGATGGACTTTTAATAATATACTCATCAGCTTTTTCTCTTAGTGCTGTATGTATTTGTATTAAGATTTGTCTTCTTTGTCCATCTAATGTTAAGCCAAACTTGCTTCCTTTAGAGCTTTCAACCTTTCTTCTTGCTTCTGCTTCAACCGCCTCATTTGCACATTGAATATCTATTTCTCCATTTGCAAGATCTTCAATAATTTTCTCAATATCTGCCGAAATATTATTTCTAATATTATCCATTAGTGTTTGTTGTTGTATTCTCGCTATCTTATTTCTAATATATCCTTCAGCACTTCCTACACCATATATTTTTGTAGGTATTTTTGCCGATAATTCTTTTAATTCTTCAATACTTTCTGCCCTGTATGCTTTTTTCATAAGATCATCTTCTATTAGTCTTCTATAAGCATTTATTACTTTTTCTAGTTCTACTCTTTTTGGGTTTTTGGGTAAGTTTCCCATATTTTTTAGTCTGCCTATTAATAAATTCATTTTTTGTATAGCATTTTCAAACTCTTTTTCACTCAACTCTCCTTTTGAAGTTTCAGACTGAGCTTCTTTAATTTGCTCACCAAAAATCTCTTGATACTTTTTAAGCATACCTTGAATTTCTTTTCTCGACGTAGATATTTCTTTACTTTTTTTCTGTATAGTTTCAAGTTCTGTCTTAGTTTTTTTGTTTCCAGTTTCTTTTTGTTTAGGTTGTTTTTCTTCTTCAATTTGTCTTTTTAACTTTTCTACTTCCTCGATTGGTATTTTAAAACCTGTTGCTATACTTTCTAAACTAAACCCATATTTAATTAATTCTTTAACTTCTAATACTTGTTCTTTGTCCATATATTCTCCTTTTCTATTATATATGTCTTCTTTCGTATATTATAAAAGTTAAATCTCTGTAATTACGTACAACAAAATTACAGTATAATTGTATCATAAATCTGTTCGTATTTAAATAGTTTAGGCGATTTTTTTAGCAATTTTTGACAAAATTGACCATTTTTCTATATAATAAAAAACTACTACTAGTCAGCCTAGTAGCAGTTATATTCTATTTACTCAATCTCTCTAATATTTGATTACATTTATTTACAACCTCTTTAACATCTATATTCTTTATCTCTCTGTTTTCCATTAATATATTTCCTTTTACAATTGTAGTATCTACATTTCTTCCAGATGTATTATACACTAAATTTGCTATTTCATTTAAATTTGGAAGCATTGTAATATTATCTAATTTTTCTTCTATATTAACTAAAATTATATCTGCATCCTTTCCAACTTCAATACTTCCTATTTTATTATCTAGTTGTAATAATTTAGCTCCATTAATTGTTGCCATTTTAACTGCATCTTTAGCTGTAATTCTTTCTTCATTTTCATGTATTCCACCTTGCGCTAGGCATGCAACTCTCATAGCTTCAAACATATCCATATTACTGCCTGAACCTTGTCCATCTGTACCAAGTGCCACATTTAAACCTTGTTTTAAATATTTAGTAGTATCAGCTATTTTACAACCTAATCTTAAATTTGATATAGGATTGTGTGCGATTCCACAGTCCATTGTTTTTAAAATCTCAATATCTTCATCTGTTAATTTTACGCAATGTGCTAGTATTGTATGTACATCACTAAAATAATCCTTTAATACTTGTATTGCAGGTCTACCATGTTTATTTTTTATATCTTCTATTTCATCAATACTTTCCAAAAAATGTGTATGTATTGGTAAGTTATATTCTTTTGCTAAGTCTGCACAAGCCTCTAGTGCTTTATCTGAGCAAGTATATAAAGAATGTGGTGCAACTGAATATGTAATTAAATCATTACTTTCATCTCTTGATTCATAAAAATCTCTAAACTCATTTATTCTTTCTTGTAAATCTCCACTCATATCAACAATTGGTCTTGTGATTACTGCTCTTGCTCCAGATTTTACAGCTGCCTCTCTAATTTGTTCTGGCATAAAATATTGATCATTTACACAAGTAGTTCCTGTACTAATCATTTCAATATATGAGAGCATACTTGCCCAATATATGTCTTCCCTTGTTAGTTTATCTTCTATTGGCCAAATTTTATCATTTAGCCATTCATATAGTTTGCATCCTTCTGTAGTTTCTCTAAATATACTCATTGGTATATGAGCGTGTGTGTTTATTAGTCCTGGCATAACAATATGATTTTGTGCATTAATAATCTTATCAACTTTCTCTTCTATTTTATCCTCTATTTTGATTATTTTTCCATTATCTATTAAGATATCTTTTTTTTCAATTATTACATCATTATCTTTAAAAAGTAACACTTTTCCATTTTTAATTAAAACTTTATCCATTCTTCCACCTCTTCCTTTGGCAATTATATCACACCACTTAATTTTTGTGCAAGGAAAAAATACTCCCATATGATATTTATTCTATCTTATGAAAGTATTCTATTGGTCTTTATTAATGATTAATTTTAAAATCTTCCTATCGCAAAATAATATGAAGTATTATTAACTATCTTTTCAGTTCCCAGTACTGCTTTTCCTGTATCAGTATATGCCACATAGCAATCCTTCAGACTCGTCCTACGCATTCCACTTGTTCCTGCATCATATATATCTATTGTATTATAAGCAGATTCTGCCCATTGACTCCATGTCATTCCCTCTTCTGCTTGATATGTAACATTATCAATTGTAAATGATATTTTTGTAGATTCATCTGGTGTATCTACACTTTCAGTTCCGTTAACATGATTCTCTATCCAATTACTTAACTCGTTTATTTCCCTCTGATCATTTTCTGTTGCTTTATTCATTTTGTTTTGGGCATCTTGTGCTTTTTGTATTATCCCACTATTTCCAAATAGTGCATTTACACTCACTCCTGCTAAAATTAGTAAAACTACAATTGTAACGACTAAAGCTATTAAAGTAATGCCTATTTCTTGTTTAATTTTTGTTTTCATAATTTTCTTACCTCCTTCTTTTAATTTCATTTGTTTTTTTCTTAATTTCTCCAAATTCATATCTCATGTTCACCTCCTTCTAAGCTTCTCTTTCGCATAAGAAACACAAAAAGACAGGCTTACTAAACATTCTTATGTTTAGTTCCTGTCTTAAATATGCTTAATAAAGCTAATTGCTTAGCTTGGTTGTTATTTATTAATGTTGTGGCTCTCTCTCTCTCTCTCTCTCTCTCTCTCTCTCTCTCTACTCCTGCAACGCTTTCTGCTTTTATCATGTTTTGTGCTCCTTTTGTGTTTTTCTTTTGGATTTATTATGTAATTATAATAATATAACTTTTTATATTTTTCAATAGGTTTACTTAAATTTATATCTAAAAATTTTATGCATAAAAAAACAGTATAGCCTATAACTATACCATTCTTTATCTTATTATGTATTAGGCAACATGCTCTCTTATGTATTCGACAACATCACCAACTGTAACTATTTTTTCTGCATCAGCATCTGGAATTTCCATATCAAATTCCTCCTCTAATGCCATAATTAGTTCAACTATATCTAATGAATCAGCTCCTAAATCATCTATAAAAGATGCTTCTGTAGTAACTGCTGTATCAGCAACTCCTAATTGCTCTATAATTGTTTCTTTTACTTTTTCAAAAACTTCCTCTGAACTCATGATAATTAAGTCACCTCCTTTATATTCTGCTTATACTTCTTTACCTAAAAGATAATACAAGTATCAATAATTGTCAAGCACTTTTTTAAAATATTTTATTTTTATTGTTTTTCTTCTTCTAGCTCTTTTGTAAATTGTTCTTTTAATTTTTCAACTGCTTTGTTTTTTACAAATTGTTCTGCTTGTTTTATTGTAAATTCAAATACTTTTGCATCACTACTTCCATGTGCTTTTACAACAGGTTGTTTTACACCCAAGAACAAGGCTCCACCATATTCTTTGTAATCTACACTTTTAGCAAACCTTTTAATTGCTGGCATACTTGGAAGTGCTGCTATTTTAGATATTAAGTTCTTCTTTAAGCTTTCTGATAGTGTTCTTTTTACAAATTTTCCCAATCCTTCAACTGCTTTCAAGAAGTTATTTCCTGTAAACCCATCTGTTACAACAATATCAACATTTCCTGAAAATGCATCTCTTCCTTCAACATTTCCAATAAAATTAACTCCTAGCTCCTTGCTTTGCTCTTTTAAAAGTTTATATGATTCTTTCATTAACTCATTGCCTTTTGTCTCTTCTGTTCCAATATTTAATAATCCAACTCTTGGATTTTTTACACCTATAGTAGTTTCTAAATATATACTTGCCATTTGCGCAAATTGTAAAAGATTGATTGGTTTACAGTTTGTATTTGCACCACAATCCATTAAAACTAATCTACTTTTATATGCGGGCAAAATTCCAGCTAACGCTGGTCTATCTACACCTTTTATTCTTCCTACTAAAAGAGTAGCTCCAGTTAATAAAGCACCTGAGTTTCCAGCCGATATAAACACATCACCTTTCCCCTCTTTTAGCAAATTGAAGCCTACAACCATTGAAGAATCCTTTTTATGTTTTATTGCTGTTGTTGGTGTATCTTCCATTTCTATCGTTTCTGTTGTATGATGTATTTTTATTCTTGAAGACACATCTGATATGTCATTTTTTCCATAAAATTCTTTTACTTTTTGATTTATAACGTCTTTATTGCCTACTAATAAAATATCTGCTTCAATTTGATTTATTGCCCTTACAGCGCCTTTTATTGTTGCATCAGGTGCATTATCTCCACCCATTGCATCTAATATTATTATCATTTTATTTTTCTCCTTTTGCATTTTATCTCAAACACTTTGTTGTATTGTTAAAATATATGAATGCTTTTATATTTTATAACTTATATTTACTAAAGTCAAGAAAGCATATAAAAAAATAAACCTATAATGTCTATAGGTTTATTTTTGTTTATCGTATAGTATAAAACTATGCTAATTCTACTGTAGCGCCAACTTCTTCAAATTTAGCTTTTAATTCTTCAGCTTCTTCTTTAGCTACGTTCTCTTTAACTGTTTTTGGAGCTCCGTCAACTAAATCTTTAGCTTCTTTTAATCCTAAACCTGTAGCATCTCTAACTACTTTAATTACTTGGATTTTGTTTGCTCCAGCTTCTTTTAATACTACATTAAATGAAGTTTTTTCTTCAGCTGCTCCAGCTGCTGCTCCAGCTACTGGTGCTGCAACTGCTGCTGCAGATACTCCATATTTTTCTTCAATTCCTTTTACTAATTCTGCTAATTCAACAACTGTTAAAGTGTCGATAGTCTCTAATAATTCATCAATTTTTGCCATTTTAAAATGACCTCCTTCTTTATTTTAATTTTAATAATTTTTTATTTTAATCAACTTAGAATAATCATATTCTAAACTTTATAATTTGTTTAGGCGTTAGCTTTTTGCTCCCTAACTGCATCAAGCGCAACAGCCAACTTGGTAATATTTCCAAGTAAAGCTCCAGCCAATTTTGCCATAAGTTCTTGTCTTGATGGTAATTTTGCTAAAGTTATAATTTCTTCAGCTGTCATTACTTTTCCGTCTATAATTCCACCTTTAATTTTGTAGAATTCGTTATTTTTAGAGAAGTTGTAAATTACTTTAGATGGTTCTAAATAATCTTCAGTTCCAATTACTAATGCTGTTGGTCCTTCTAATAAATCATCTAATCCACTTTCTCCATTTGCATCTAATGCTCTTTTTATAATGTTGTTTTTAATAACTTTGTATTCACTGTTTGCATTTCTTAAGTCTGTTCTTAATTTAGTTACATCTGCAACATTTATTCCTCTGTAATCTGTTAAAAGAATTACCTTTGCTTCTTTAAGTTTTTCAGCTAGTTTTTTTACTTCTTCTTCTTTTTGCTTTAGAACGTTTTCACTTGCCATGTTTTCACCTCCCAAATTAAATAAAAATCCAATCAATAATGCCTATTCTTACTAAGACAAAGATTGATTGGATAAATCCGTTTTCTCTTTACCTCGGTAAGACTTAAGTGTATGCTTACTTTCTTCGGCAATATTTATTATTTTTGATCAATATACATACTTGGTCCCATTGTAGTAGATATTGCTACACTTCTAATGTATTGACCTTTTGCAGCTGCTGGTTTTGCTTTTATAATAGCATTCATAACAGTTTCATAGTTTTCTAATAGCTTATCTGCTCCAAATGATACCTTTCCAAAACCTAGGTGAACAATGTTACTTTTGTCAAGTCTGTATTCAACTTTTCCTGATTTAATTTCTTGGATTGCTTTTGTAACATCCATTGTTACTGTTCCTGATTTAGGGTTTGGCATTAAACCTTTTGGTCCTAATACTTTACCTAATCTACCTACAACACCCATCATGTCTGGAGTTGCAACGATAACATCATATTCAAACCAGTTTTCTTTTTCAATTTTTGGTATTAATTCTTCTGCACCAACAAAGTCAGCTCCTGCTTTAACAGCTTCGTCTGCTTTTGGCCCTTTAGCAAATACTAATACTCTTTGAGTTTTACCAGTACCATTTGGAAGTACTGTTGTTCCTCTTACTTGTTGATCAGCTTGTTTTGAATCTACACCCAATTTTACGTGTAATTCCACTGTTTCATCAAACTTTGTTTTTGGCATTTTTTCAATTGTTTCTAATGCTTCTTTAGCACTATACAATTTTTTTCTATCAACTAGCTTTTCAGCTTCTTGATATCTCTTTCCTTTTTTCATTTTTACCTCCTTTGGTTCAAACGAAGATTTTAATCTTCTCCCAATTTATTTTTTAGTCTTCTACGACTACACCCATAGATCTTGCAGTTCCTGCTACCATGCTCATTGCTGCTTCTAATGATGCTGCATTTAAGTCTGGCATTTTCTTTTTAGCAATTTCTTCAACTTGTGCTTTGTTGATTTTTGCTACTTTATCTCTATTAGGTTTTCCAGAACCTTTTTCTATTTTTGCAGCTTGTTTAATTAAAACTGCCATAGGTGGTTCTTTAGTAATAAATTCAAATGTTTTGTCTTTATAAACAGTTATAACAACTGGAATTATAGTTCCTGCCATTTGTGCTGTTCTATCATTGAATTGTTTTACAAAATCCATTATGTTTATTCCGCTTCCTCCGATTGCTGGACCTACTGGTGGAGCTGGTGAAGCCTTTCCTCCTGGAATTTGTAATTTAATTATATTACTTACTTCCTTTTCTGCCATTGTTATAGCACCTCCTTTTAATGTTTTGTAATATGTATATTAATCTAGAATTTTAATTTATAACTTCGTATTACTTCGTTAACCATCACAAAATTTTCTTCAACATACACACGTATAGTTTTAGAAAATTTTACTTGGTTGCCTCGTACTACTTGTTCTAAATTAAAATTTAAATTACTAATTTTAAAACGAATTAGAAACAAGTATTGCTAGGAAAGCTAGCTAAAAATCTTAAGATTATACTGGTGTATATCGAAGGATTTTTATGCGACGCTTGACAACGCAAGACGAAGTTTATAATTTGTTTTATAGCTTTTGGACTTGAGAAAACTCCAACTCAACCGGCGTCTCTCTTCCAAACATAGAAACTAATACTTTTACTTTATGTTTTTCTTTATTGATTTCTGTAACAGTTCCTGTGAAATCTGTTAAAGGACCATCCATTATGCGAACAGTATCATTAACATTGTAATCCACATTAACTTCAACTTGTTCAAATCCCATTTTTCTAATTTCTTCATCAGTTAATGGAATAGGGTCTGTACCAGAACCAACAAATCCTGTAACACCTCTAGTATTTCTAACTATATACCATGTTTTTTCTGTTACAATCATTTTCACTAAAACATAACCAGGAAAAACTTTTTTTAGATTTGTTTTTCTTTGTCCTTCTTTAATTTCTATTTGCTCTTCCATTGGAACTATAATATCAAAGAAGTAATCTTCTAACTCTCTATTTTTTATAGTTTTTTCTAAGTCTGTTTTTACCTTGTTTTCATACCCTGAATATGTATGTACTACATACCATCTTGGCACTAATTCTTCTTTTTGAGACATATTTTTAGCCTCCTTATTATTCATTTACTGTATTGTTTTTAGTTTCATTATTGTTAGATTCTTCATTTAGAATATTATTTACAGCATTTTGTGCATCTTGATTAGTATTTTCTGTTTGTTCACTATGAGACTCTACGAATTTCTTTATTCTGTTGACTCCCTGTTTGTTTGCAAATTCAAATACTAAGTCTAACACAAATACAATAGCAGCTGTAATAAGTACAATTACAATAACTGCAATAGTATTATTAACAAGTTGCTTTGGTGTTGGCCAAATTACTCTTTTTAATTCTGCCTTAAAATCTTTAAAAAAGTGTTTGTTTTCTTTCTTCTCTTTTTTATCGTTTTTAGATACTTCTTTTTTAGGCATCTTAATTTCCCCCTTAAAAGGCTTATTTTGTTTCTTTATGTGTTGTACGTTTTTTGCAGAATTTGCAATACTTAACAACTTCTAATCTATCTGTATTGTTCTTTTTGTTTTTTTCTGTTAAATAATTTCTTCTTTTACATTCTGTACATTCTAATGTAATTGGTTCTCTTGCTCCTTTTGTAGCCATCTAAAACACCTCCAGCTTTATGCTTTTTTGAATTTCATTTTTTTAAGCGTATGTTTCTTACATACGCTTAAATATCATACCATGTTTTTCTAAATATGTCAACTATTATGGCACATTTTCTTGATTTTCTTGAGTATTTTTTTGTTATACTATATTTTTATAGAGTCATATTTAATTTTCTTCCTAATATGTTGGTCTTATACCATAATATTCCTTAATTACGTCTTTTTTTCTTTTGTACTGAATATCCAAATTTCCCAACTTGCTTTCCTAAAGTGAAATATTTTCCATTAGCATATGTGATTAAATCACATTTTGTTATATCAAATGCTCCTTTATTATCTATATACTTTTCATCTGCATCAATTGATAATATTTCTGCCATAAACATATCATGAGATCCTAGCTCTTTTATTTCAACCACTTTGCATTCAATAGATACTGGACTTTCTTTTATAAGTGGACATTTTACAAATTTTCCTTTCTCTTTTGTCAAATGCATCTCTTTAAACTTATCTACTTTTGCTCCTGTTCTTACTCCACACCAGTCTGTTGCATAAGTCAGTTGTTTATTAGTTAAATTTATAACAAATTCCTTGTTTTTAGCTATTATATCATGAGAATATCTTTCTTTTCTAACTGATATATAACACATGGGTTTATCTGTATTTATTATTCCTGTCCATGCAACTGTTATGATGTTACTCTTATTCATATCACCACAAGATACCATTACTACTGGTAATGGATATATAAAAGTTCCTGGTTTCCATATCACTTTACTCATAATTTATTTCCTTCTTTGCTCTATTAATTTCAACGTATTTTTTACTCAAAATCATACTTTCTATTTTTTATTCACATTCACTATATTCCTTAGTTGTCTTCTGCATCAATTTCATCTTATATTTCTTATTTGCCTTTTTGCTTCTTCATATCCTCTTTTATATAAATATTCCATTTTACTTGCATCTAGTAAAGAAACGTCTTCTGTATGTATTTTTAGCAAATAATCTGCTCCTTCTAGTTCATAGTTTGAAAGTTCATGTCCCATAATATCAATAGAACCTCCAATAACATCTAATATGTTTTTCTTTGTCTTGTATTTTATATCTTTGGTAAATACTACTGAAATTACTACATCTACGCCATTTTCTTTTAACTCTTTCCATGGAACATTTTCTCTAATCCCTCCATCTACTAATACTGTTTCTTTATATGGACATGGAGAAAATACTCCTGGATAACTACAACTTGCTCTTACTGCTTTGCCAATTTCAATATCGTTTACATATCTTATTTTATCTGAATATCCTCTGCTTTCGTTTATTGATGAAAAAAAGTATACTGCTCCTGTATTTAAGTCAATACTTGGTATTAATAAGTTTTTGTTAATATCTCTTATATTTGTTATTCCTTTAGCCTTACATGCTTGATTAACTATATTTTCAATTACTTTTCCACTATTAAGACCGTCGATACAGATTTTTCTAGTTATTATTAGCCCACCAATTAGTTTTAATATATTTCGCCAATCTACATATTTTATTTTCTTAGCATAAATTTCAAACAAATCATATATTTCATCTGCTGTATATCCACATGCATAAAGAGTAGCAACTATACTTCCTGATGATGCTCCTGATATATAGTCAAATTGTATGTTTTCCTCTTCTAGAGCCTTTAGTACGCCTATATGTGCCGCTCCTTTAATTCCTCCTCCGTGCTAAACATAAACCTAATTTCATATAATCACCTATTTAATAATATGAAATTAATGTAATAATATTATCTTTTATATAATATAATTTCACATGGTTCGTATCACTGTTTTATCAGTTTAGCATTTCTTATTTAATATTTTACAATAACTAATATAATTTATTCATCTCACTCTTGTCATCTTTCAAAATTCACTTGCTCTGCGTGTGATGATCTAATTTAAATTCTTTTAATATTGGTAGTATTTGTTCTTCAAACTCCGGATAGAATTTATATAAAGTATCATAGGCATTTAAAGGTTTATCTGGCTTAGTAAATCTTGCACATTCCCAATCTATTATCATATCAATATAATCATTTCTAGTCTTTTTCAAATTATTCTTATGATGTCTTGCTGTTTTTCTGTGAAAACTTTTAACTTTTTCAAAAGGTAAGAAATTATATAATATAACCTTATCTAAGTCATGTACTAAACTTCTCCAAGTATTATGCCCCAATAATTGTTTTTCCACATTTTTATATGACTTTCTATGTGCTTTCGTATAGTTTATTGCATTTAGATTTTCTTTTCTATGTTTTAACATTTATATGACCTTTCTATATACAAATTTTGTACTATTATCTTTCTTCTTTATCTCTAGCTTCAAAATCTTTCTTTTTTTCATTTTGATATATCATAACTGCTGTCATATCTTCTGCATCATATTCAATTGAATACTCATCTGAAAGCTTATATGTGTACACTCCTGCTTCCAATTCTTCCTCACCTATTCTTAATGCATTTTTTTGTTTTGATATTGCTCCAACATATCCATTTGATTTTGAACGAGCTATATTTTCTTCTCCTAACAATCCTGATAATACTGCATTTCTATAATTTGGATCATGCATACATACTATTAGAATATTTGAAAAAACTTCTTCAGATTTCTCAGGTGAGTTTTCACCTTGTCTATTAATTATATATTTATTTACATTTTTCATAACTCCAAATGCAGTTCTATAATATAGTCCACCAACATTTTTAATAGTTACAACTTTTCCGTCATCTCCTGTAAATTCATACGTTAGAGCTTCAGGTTCATTTGATTTATAATGTATATTTTTCTTATTGCTTGTCCTTACAGTTTCAATTAAATCGTCATTAAATAATTCTGTTACATCCTCTTCTTTTCTTTGAGCTCCTAATATTCTATAAGCATACTTTTCCATTAGTTCATTTTTTCCAAGTCCAGAGTTTACTATTAGTTCTCTTGTTTCTGGGTCCGAAAACATTTTATAAACTCTATCTAATATATCATAAAAATCCTTGATTTCTTCTGATTTCTCCATTGATACTTTTAACTGATTTTCCAACAATGTCTTATATCCATCATAAACCTTATCGATATAATCTTGTGCTTGTTCACCTTTTTTGCTTCTATGTAAAAAATCTCTCAATATATGTTCTAAAAAAACATTCTTATCTAAATTTGTTGTATTATTCATCATCTTTTTTTCTTTCCTCTCCTAGTAATATCTATATTATACTATAATAACAAAAAAATACAAGTTTAAAATTATAATCTTATAAATGACTATTATAATTTTAAACTTGTATTTTTTATATAAGATATCCTTCAAGTCATTTTTTTATATAAAAATGAAAACTTTATATAAAAAATAAAAAAAACTGGCGACAACCTATTTTCTCAGCAGGGTAACCCGCAAATATCGTCGGCACA